>Ga0209635_10004857_pt1 | contig 10595 bp, 10 predicted proteins | sample DeeMarSWOR230_32_FD_187463 | JGI IMG/M metagenome (GOLD analysis project Ga0209635, IMG submission 187463) | Marine sediment microbial communities from White Oak River estuary, North Carolina - WOR-2-30_32 (SPAdes) (version 2) | ecosystem: Environmental > Aquatic > Marine > Intertidal zone >...
TTACAAGATCTTCTGTAGAGGTTCCAGTCTCAGAGAAAACACCAATTGAATCAAGTGATTCAAGCGATGCAATAACATTCCATCTTGCATTGCTTTTACTTCTTCCAACCGTATCTATTATGTCCCTAATGGTAAATACATTCTTATATTCCTTTATTTCTTTTATTGCCTGATACAATACACCTTTCTGTGGACCTGAAATTTTAGAAGGGAGAAGGTCCAATATCTCATGGGCTTCTAGATTTGATCCATTGAGAGTAAGATGTTTCATTCCATCTTTATTTCCCAAAGGAGAAAATTCAGATATTTGGCTTGAATATTCACGTTTTTTAATTCCAAATTTTTCCATATCTTTTTGTTCTTTTTTACTCCTATTTGGTTTAGTTAAGGATTGATATTCTCCATGGGTATCAATTACGACCATTGGTATTTTTTCCTTGAGCAGTTCTTCTACAAGTACACCACAAGCGTAACTTTTACCTCCCCCAGTTTTTGCAAGTATACAAATATGTTTCTGGACTAACGAATCTATATTGAGATAAACTGGTAAATTATGTCCTTTTAATAGTCCTATATACGCTCCATTATCTTTTGCGGCATTTAAACCGAGAACCCTTCTAACCAGATCCTCATTGGCACGAACAATTTCAGCACCCGCATCAAATGGAGTACGAGGAGATTGTAAAAGTCCTCTTTTATCGCGATATCCAATCACATCAGCAATTGCAGATACTTTAGTTTTAATCATCGGTCGTTCTTCACTATTTAACAATACCGCTGCATCCTCAAAATTAAGGTCAGAGTGTTGTTTAATATCCATAACTTGAGCCAACATTTGTCCTTCTTTATGAGGAGCATAAATATAGTCAAACTTGCGAATATTATGTCCATTTACTGCAAAATTAAACTCAGTCGAACCCACATTTCCATATATATAACCAACAACACCCTCTTTCATTTGCATCCTTGATCCCCTATTGTCAGAATAATACAATCTTGGGTTATTATAGTTTTTGTAATTTTTTACTCAGGTTAGACGGTAAACTTGCTAGGGTTTCAAGGGCTTCAATTTCCATAAAATGAAGGATTCCAGGTACAACCAACGTATGAAGAGGTGTACCAAAATCCTCATCTTTTAAAGCCTCAATTTTTCCAGCCATAACTGTTGGATTTGATGATCCAGCAAGTGCTACTACACAAATTATACTCTCTTTGGTAATTAGATTTTCTTTTCTTTTTTTTTCAATATCTAGTAGTAATCTTATACCTTCATTAGCGGTCATATATTTTTTTTTATTAGATATAATATCAAGGAGAATAAGCGTATGTAATCCCATTTTTTTGTTATTTTTAATAATATCGTATGGACTTGTTGGAAAATATTTTTCTTCAGGGTAAGCAAGTGTCGTCGTCCTTCCAAATTTATAATTCTGAAGTCCTAATAGACCTGGAACTGCTGTAACAATGCTGCTACCATGTATAATTTTTGTTTTTATCCCTCTATTTATTGCTCTTAATCTAAGATCCACATGCGTGGTTGCTGACATTGAGTCGCCACAAGTTAAAAAAACAACATTTTCTTTTTTTGCAGAATTTATTACGTCATTACCCTTTTCTGTTTCTTCTCTATTTAAAACTTTAATTTTTTTACCAATAGTATTCTCTAATTTAATTATATTAGTCCCCACTAGCTTTGATGTATAAAATTCTGCATAAACTCTATCACAATTTTTGATTTCTTCCAGTCCTTTTAATGATATGTCTTTTTCATCATAGAGCCCTAGGCCAATGAATGTTAGTTTCCCCTTAGCCATTATAATTCAAAAAATCTTATTGTATTTTTATACAAAAAGGTTTGGCTATCATATTACTTTTTGATAAAATCATAATTATCCTGTTTGTTCCATTGATGTGTTGACTAAAAGAGATTATTAAATCAATTTATACACGATTAGTTTTAATTATACAGACGTTAAAATAAATTCCAACCCATTGATTTAACAATTAGAATACATAAACTGCTAATAGTAACTCCACTCAAACCATATGCATGCCATGTTGGATAAACAGACATTTTTTTCCGTAATTCCTGAAGAATATCATCTTCAGATGACAATGAAAAAGAGTTTTTATAAAGGATATATACATCCCTCATAGAAAAATATCTTCCAATAATTATAACTGGTAAAAGAAACAAAAGCCAATAATTAATCATCAGAAACATCAATATAAGGGAAAAAGTTAGAATAATCGATCCAGTAAGATTGGATGTATATGAAATATATAATGTTTTTTGAATACCCCATTTAACAGCAGGAGTGATAATTCCCATCTTCTTATCAACAGGACTATCTTCCGCTTGACTTACAAGAATTAAAGCATAATGACCCAAGGTTATACCAATTGCAGCAATAATGAAAATTATTGTAAATGGATTGTTAATAGGTTCTGAATTTACAAGAAAATATGAGTAAACACCAGGTATAAAGAATATTGGTAAAGCAATTAATGAATGTAATAATCCACGTTTTTTAAATCGAAATGGTTCAATAGAATAACCAACTCCTAAAAAAATTCCAATCCATACTAAAAAACTTACTTCAATTCTCTGAATCTGTATTGAAACATGAAATGCAAGAATAATTGATATTAGAATATGAATAAATACAAGAACACCAAGTTTATTTCTTCCCATCTTCATCACTGAATGATAAAGTTTTGTTTTATATAATTCATCGACTTTCCAATCAGCCCAACAATTTACCATAAATCCAACATTAAAAAGAAGGATAAATATTACAATACCTTCGATAAGTATAGTTATGAATTCACAAGAAATTAAATTTTGAATTGAATCAGCACCAATAAATATTCCAATGAGAATGCCAATTAAAACAGCAGGTAGAAATTCCCAGCGACTTAATGTAATATAAAGTTGCAACGCATTTTTTATAGTCATATATTTCATCTGATAGTTAGATCACTTTAATAATGATTATGATAGAATATCAATAATTCAATTTAAATATTATTTATTTAATAATATTAATTGTAATTCTTTAGAGTTGTCTTCCTTACTTGGCCATCCATCATAAATTTGAGGAAATTGTGGTACAAAATCATGAGGAATAAAAGGAATAAAGGAAAATATACTTGCAAGAATAGATGATCTTTTAATAGTTGGTGTTACAGCATAATAAAACGCTTCTTCCGCTGAAATCCACATGTCATCGTTAATATCAGCTGGACCTAATAACCCTTTAAATAAGAAATTAGGAAACAACCATCTTATTCGTAAAAACATAGGCCATGATGATTCATCAGCACCACAAGATGTTATAATAATTCGACCCGAATTCTTTAAATCTTTATCTCCATCAATCATACCTCCACTATAACAAGTTTCAAAGATTAACAATAAATTGTTAAGATTTAGATCATTGATTCTATCGCCTAGCTCATCATCTAGAAGGTAACTACTTTTATTCTCAGGGTTATAATCATAAGGTGCTAAATATTCATCATAATTATCAGGTTCATCTAAAGGTGGTTGATCCTCTATTCTATTACCATGCATTGAAAAAAAGAAAATAACAATGTCATTATCTCTAATTTCATTTGTTTGTAACCATTCAAACGAAGCATTCAAAATAGATTCTTTTGTCGCATTTTCTTCAATAAATTTCTTAATATTTTTATTAGTACAACCCTGAGATATGAGCAAATCATCTATAGTATTAACACCATATGCATCACGCTTAACATCTCCAACTGAAATAATTATAGCCCAAATCTGAGATTCAATTTCATTTAGCATTGGTGATATATCCAATTGATTTATATTGGATTTAATATTTATTTCTTGACTCTCTCCAATATGATTTGTATTAATTGACATGGTTGAAGATAAAAAAATAATTATTACAATACAGATTATCTTTATTTTCATTTATTATTTCTATAAATAAAATCAGGATTTTGTTATAAAATGTTTTCCTTGGAATTTTTATTTACTAGTATAACGGTATTAATTAACATGAAAATTATCAACTGATAGCTTCAATATTAAGACTCTCAAGAGGTATTCCCTTATACTGCTTTTTACTAATATCTTTATTTTCAGATATAATTCTAACCTTGAAACCAGCATCCTTAATAATTTTTAGATAAACATCCTTTAACAATGCACCACCTACACAACATGCTATTAATTCCTCATTATTTCTCTGCTCTTCAGATAATTCTTCCAATAAAACAATATCAGATATATACATTCTACCATTTTTTTTCAATACGCGATATGCTTCTTTGAAAACTTTTAATTTATCAGGAGCAAGATTTATAACACAATTACTTATAATAACATCAATCGAATTACTATCTACAGGTAAATGATCAATATCTCCAAATCTGAATTCTACATTTTTGTAACCATATTTTTTAGCGTTCTCATTTGCTCTGAAAATCATTTCTTCAGTCATATCCACCCCAATAACTTTACCATGTTCTCCCACTTTCGTTGCAGCAAGAAAACAATCAAATCCAGCTCCAGATCCTAAATCTAAAACAATATCTCCCTCTTTTATCAAACCAATAGCTGTAGGATTTCCACATCCAAGACCAAGATTAGCATCAGATAAATTATTAATTTCTTCATCTGAATATCCAATAATTCTAGCAATATCTTTATCACTTATTGAACAATCTGTATTTCTCCCGCAACAACTTGTTTTTTGTGCAATTTCACCATATCTTTTTTTGACTATTTTTTTTATTTTTTGCTTTTCCATTATTATGGTATAATCAATTATTTCATATAAATTTAATCCATTGTACAAATGGATTTTTAGATAATAGTAAAAAGCATTAATATTAATAAATTAATTACATAATTTTAGATAAATTCAAATTAAAATGAAAAAAATCATAATAAATAAAATTATTATGCAATTTTTGTTACCAATAACATGTTTTGAATATTAAAATATTTAAATGTATAATCTATATATGTTACATAATACCAATAAACAATTATTATGTTATTATAAGATGATATTATGGTAGAAATCAAAATAAACAATAGAGAGAAAGAAAATGAAGATGATCTAGGTTTTATATTGTGGAAACTTGAATCTCTTGAAGATTTTTATCCTTGCTATAAATCAATAATGAATAAATAATTAATCATCTATATTTTTTCAAAATTTATCTACTTTCTATTTTTAATAATTCTGAGAGATTTGAAATATAATTGTTAAGTAAATTCCAAAATTTATTAACAACAGTTTTATATGTTATAAAATAGATATAAGTATAAATAAATTTGAAAAATGGGGATTTATATGAAAAATTTATATCTTTATTTACTCGCTCTAATGTCGATTTTAGCAATTTTACTTCCGTCAAGTAGTATAGTTCTTGCAAATACTGATAAAATAACTAATGATTTGGATCCATTAGTTGATATTAAAATTACTTTTGAACTTTTAGGTATAAGATCTCTCGAAAAAAATGATAATCATCTAAAAATTAAAGAATATATTGATAAATATTCGAAACCAGATTTCTTTGTAAAAGTATTTATTAATGGGGAAAAATTTCAAAGTAATATCTGGCGGAATACAAGATATATTTATGATCCTAACTGGTCTGTAACTGTTGATGTTCCTGATGATATTGAATTGGTTAATATTACAATTCAATTATGGGATTGGAATCTTGGGTTTAATAAGATATGTGATATCAGTAGTGATCCATCATTTTTTACAGATAGTTATGATGTAGAATTAGTTTATAGTATAAAAAATGGTCAATGGTGGGGTGATGACCATAAGGGAAATAACGGTGATCCTATAAGTACTGATTATAGCGGTTATGGACGGTTAAATGGTTGCGATGATGGAAGTATCTATCAACAGGATCGAGATTGCGAACTTTGGTTTGATATTTATCAAACCGACCCCGATGGAGATAGAATTCCATATTGGTCTGAAGTAAATATATTTGAAACTGATCCTACAGTTGATGATCGTGGAAGAGATGACGATGGCGATGGTATACCATATGAATGGGAATATAAATATGGACATTATGTTTGGATTAATAGGTATACTGGAGAGATTCAACATAATTGGATTTATAATCCTTTTATTAAGGAAGATCATGATGAGTTTGATCCTGATGAGGACGGCTTGAATAATGTTGAAGAATATTTAACATCTCAGTGGGGTTCAGATCCATTTCGTAAGGATTTATTTGTTGAATTAGATCAGATGGAGGCAGGACCAAATGGCGAACCTGCAAGTATTCTTCCAGAGGAATCAAAGGAGTTACTTCGGACAGTATATAATCGTCAAAACATCGTGTATCATCTAGATGATGGTTGTATGGGTGGTAGCGATATTATTCCTTTTGATGAAAGCAGTACCGACGGAGAAATTAGAGATTTTTTTATTGATTATTTCTTGCATAATGATAATGATCATTGGCGACGTGGTGTTTTTCATTATGGAATTATAATTTATAATGCAGAAAGATGGCATGGTTTTGTATTTAATGCTAATGCTTATCAACTATCTACTAAGGGAATAGAGGAAAAAGTTGTTCTTACACAAAAACATAGAGATATTGCCTATGCATCTGCATATATGCATGAATGTGGTCATACATTAGGAATTTATCATGGTAATACTCCTGGTTGTGATGATCAAGAAGGAAAAAATCCATTTACAATAAATTGGTGGAAATGGCGCCCCTATAAAAGCGTTATGAACTATGGATACATGTATCTAATGCTTGATTATTCAGATGGATCTCGTGGTAAAAATGATTTTGACGATTGGAATCGATTAGATTTAACTTATTTCGAAAATCAATGGTTTTAATATTATTAATTTTTATTTAAATTATAATAATTTATGATTTTCTTTTTCTTATATTTCAACTTTGAAAACATTCTTATCCAATGTTAATTTTTACATATAACCTATTATTAGTTGGTAATATTTTATTCATAATCAGTTGGTTTTTGTTCGGATTATTCCAAACGTTTTCCTACCTTATATAAATATGAGATAACATAATTTTTATTAACATAAAAAATATGGTGATAATAATGAAAGAAAAAAAAGTTAGGAAAAAAGGATCATTAATATTTGTCTTATTAGTATGTACAATTTTAGTTAGTGTATTTTTCTTATCAGCACTTGAAAATAATCAATATTCATATAATGTGAAAACGTTTTCATCATATGATGAGTTGCAGGATTTTTTAAAGAGTAATTATGAAAGCAATAATTACTATGGATGGACTTTTGATGATTCTTCTCAGTCAAGAACTTTTTTAGTACCTGAATCTAGTAAATCAGGGGATAATGCTATTGGTGGTAATTCCGAGAACGAAGATTCAGTTGATTATTCTGAGACAAATATTCAAGTTGAAGGAGTTGATGAACCTGACATCGTTAAAACAGATGGAACATATCTTTATGTTATAGCTAATCAAACTATATTTATTATAAGGGCCTATCCTGCTGAAGAAGCTATTGTTTTATCTAAAATATCCATTGAAGATGACGTTTATCTTAGTAATATATTCATCAATCATGATACTCTCATTGTTTTTGGTGCCTCGTATCGATATCCTAATAATAATATATGGCCTGTTAAAGAGGAAAAGGAAGATAATAATACTGAAATTATTGACTATGAACCTAGTTATTACTTGTGGGGGGTAACATCAACTATAATAAAAATATATGATATTTCTGATAAAGATAATCCTGATATTGTAAAAGACATAGAAATAGATGGATCCTATTTCGATGCAAGAATGATTGATAATTATATTTATGTTATAGCAACAGAATACTCATACGAGATCTATCAGGAATTCGATGAGGGAAATGCCACTCTTAACATACCAGAGGTAACAATTAATAATGATACAAAAAAAATCCCTTATGATCAAATATATTATGTTGACATTCCTCAGAGAATGGATACGATGACACATATAATTGCAATCAATCTAGATGATAACTATGTTAAACAGGAAAGCTACCTCCTTGGAGGATCTCACAACATATACGTATCTCAAAAAAACATTTTCCTTGCATATACAAAATATGATTATTATATTCAACCAAGACCTTTGATAGGCATCTCATCTAATAATAATGAGGAATCAACGATTGTGTATAAGATTTCAATAAACTATGGTGACATCTTTTATGAAGGACAAGGTGAAGTACCTGGCAGGATTTTAAACCAGTTTTCAATGGATGAATATGATGGTTTCTTTAGAACAGCCACTACTATTGGATATTCGTGGGGTGAAAATGAACCATCAAGTAATAATGTATATATTCTTGATGAAAATCTAGAACTTGTTTCTAAAATAGAAGATATTGCCACTGGTGAACAAATATATTCTGCAAGATTTATGGGAGAAAAAGCCTATCTTGTTACTTTTAAGAATACAGATCCATTTTTTACACTTGACCTTTCTGATCCATATAATCCAAAGATTCTTGGTTCGTTAAAGATACCAGGATACTCAAATTATTTACATCCTTTTGATGAAAACCATATTATTGGTATCGGAAAAGATACTGTAGAGTCTAATAGCCCAGATTTTGCATGGTATCAAGGACTCAAGATCGCTTTGTTTAATGTCAGTGATTTTGAAAATCCAAAAGAACTTGATAAAGTTATTATTGGCGATCGCGGTACAGATAGTCCTGCTTTGTATAACCATAAAGCATTCTTATTTGACCTAGAGAGAGAATTACTAGTAATCCCCGTAAGTCTTTATGAGATCAGCAATGAAATAAAAGATAAATATGATGAAGAAGAAGGAAGTAAATATGGAGAGTTTACATATCAAGGTGCCTATGTTTATCAGTTAAATCTTGATGGTTTCGATTACAAGGGGCGGATAACACATATGGATGATTCAGATATGAAGCAAAAAGATTGGTACTGGTGGTGGTCTTCATCATCTTACATTTATCGATCTCTGTATATTGATGATATTCTCTATACAATCTCAGATAAAATGATAAAAATGAACAATCTCGATGATCTTAATGAAATCAACGGTGTTGAACTAGAGTAATCAGCTATTTTATTAGATTTTTTAATTGTTACTTCATATTCAGTTATGCAAATATATTATAGATTCGTATACCACGTTGAATAAATAGTAACATTGTAATTAATCTATAATCTTCTAAGAAAAATCAGTGGGAACTGTAACCATCTTCATGGAATCAGTATCAACGTCACCTTATGAATGGGTGTGGGATGATATATCTTTAAGTAATCATGAAATTAAAATTCATGTATATGATGAAAATAATAACATCAAAAGGGTAACAATAAATGTATGGAAATTTTTCTGATTTTGAAGGCAAATATATCTAGGATAGATATTTTGTAATAATATCTATATTATTATGAGGTGAACTGCTCTGTGTAATTATTTTTTAAGGACATAGTCCTTATGCATTTCTTGGGATGGAAATGCACAGGACTAGTCAAAATAATATAGAGTGGAATAGGTATAAAGAAGTTAGTATTCCATGGGCACAATATGATGCTCATAGACTTGGTGAATGTAAACGAGTTTTAGATCTAAGAAATCATTTTATTGAAATGGACAAACCTGTTCAAAGAAGAGAATTTAAACTTTCGAACATGACAGTTCTTCTCCTTTTGAAGATATTATTTGGAATATCATACAGGACTATTGCAAGTGCGAACAAGGATTTGAAAATATATAAGCTTCTTGGCATGAAAAGAGCACCATGTTATAAAACAATTCAGAACACAATTGGTTACCTTGATGAACAGTTTTTTATCAAGATTAATAAAATGCTCGTTCCTTCAAAAGTCAAACTTGCAGGTATCGATAGCAGTGGATTAAAAACAAATCGGAAAGGTGCATGGATACAGATACGTTTCCAACGATATAGCAAAAAACGTGATTTCAAAAAAGTGCACATTTTCGTTGACTTGATTTCTAAAAAAATATTGTATTGAATATTAACTAAAGGGACATCTCATGATGCAAAGCAACTGAAACAAATTCTCAAGCATATTCATTGGATGAACATTGAAATTATTCTAGGTGATAGGGGGTATGATAGCAAGGAATGTTTCAATGAAATTGCAAAGCTTGGAGCTAAACCAGGAATTCCTGTTAGAAAGAATTCTATAACTCGTTCAAAAGGCTCTCCGACTCGTAGAAAAACAGTTATTTCACAACATAGAGATTTTGATAAATGGAAAGAACAAGTTCAATTCACTATGCGGTGCGTTGTTGAAAGCATTTTCTCTGGATCAAAACGTAGATTTGGTGAATATATGTTCAGTTTAAAGGAGAAAAACAGATGTGTTGAGATGTGGTTAAGAACTATTTTGTGGAATGTATTGATTTATCCGAGGTGAAAATAATTACACAAAGCTGAGGTGAACCATTTATTTATATAGTTTCACATATCTTCTACTCATTTGATAATTTAATTTTTCTAATACCACAATAAGGACAACGTCCTAATCTCTGATTGGTATTATTATTAGGATTAACCATT
>Ga0209635_10004859_pt1 | contig 10594 bp, 8 predicted proteins | sample DeeMarSWOR230_32_FD_187463 | JGI IMG/M metagenome (GOLD analysis project Ga0209635, IMG submission 187463) | Marine sediment microbial communities from White Oak River estuary, North Carolina - WOR-2-30_32 (SPAdes) (version 2) | ecosystem: Environmental > Aquatic > Marine > Intertidal zone >...
TCTTTAAGAATAAACGATTAATTGCAATTATAGCACAATTATGGGGATATTTAGGGCTACCTCCAAATAGACTAAATGCATATGCATTTATCGCCTTATTAATCATATATTTAAAATGGGGCGCTGCTTTTCCTAAGGGAAGATCTCATGCTTTTACAACTGCTATGGTAAAAGCTCTTGAAGAATTAGGAGGTGAAATAAGATATAATGCTTTAGTTAACCGAATTTTAGTTCAAGATGGTAGAGTTTGTGGTGTAGAACTTCTTAATGGCGATATTTATCGATGTAAGGCCGTAATTTCAAATGTTAATCCAATATGTACAACAATGAAAATGCTTCCCCCAGATGTTGTCCCAGATAGTTATAAGAAACAAATTTACGCTCCTGAAATTGGACCCTCAGCATTCTCTGTTTATATAGGATTAAATGCTTCACATAAAGATTTGGGATTCACCGCTCATGAGATGTTTATCAATGAAACAGATGATATAAATAATGCATATGAAACATTTACTAAATTAGAACCGCCAAAATATATGGTAGCAGCTTGTTATAATCATATATATGATGATATAACACCTCCAGGAACAACTCAACTTGTTCTCACTACATTGCAAATGGGTAAATTATGGCAATCAGTTTCCCCTGATCAATATTTTGCAGTAAAGGATTATATTGCCGATAAAATGGTTGAACTTGTAGAAAAAACTCTTTGTCCAGATATTCGTGAATACATAGAGGTAGCCGAAGCAGCGACACCTCTAACTTATTATCGATACTCAAAAAATATTGAAGGTGCTATATATGGATATACCCAAGATTTATTAAATGGACCAACACTTAGATTAAAAAGTCGAGGATCGATTCCTGGCTTATACCAAAGTGGTGCTTGGACAAATGTGGGAGGTGGATTTTCTACAAGTGTTCTTAGCGGGAGGATTGCTGCAGGGATGTATTTAAGAGACGAAAAAGAAGGGAGGTGGTAAGAAATGGAAAAAGATATAATGAATGATGTAAAGAAATATCAAAAACTTGAGAAATTGAAAAAATGGCGAGATGAAGTAGAACCAATTCCTTGGTATTTTGATGGATTGGAAAGTTTGTGTGATCGTATGCATCCAGAAAAGCAAATATTACAAGTTACAGACATACGAGAACTTTCTAAGGATACTAAACTATTCCGCTTTGTTTCGGCAAGGCATAATAAGCCACTAGCACCATTTAGAGCAGGTCAATATATTGGACTTACTGTAGAAATTAATGGTATCAGGACATCTAGACCCTTTTCACTAGTTTCGTCTCCAAATCAACTTGCTTATTACGAATTGGGAGTAAAAAGAAAAGAGGGAGGCTTCGTTAGCAATTATTTACTTGATAAAATAAAAGTTGGTGATATCTTAGAAGCGACAGAACCTTTAGGAGAATTATATTATAATCGTGTTTTCCATGGAAAAGATTTAGTTTTTATTGCTGGTGGTTCTGGAATTACTCCATTCATTTCATTATTAAGAGATATCTCTCAACGGAACTTAGATTTGAAGGTTTGGTTGTTATACGGATGTGTGTCTGAGGAAGATATGTTATTTAAAGATGAGCTTGAAGATTTAGTTAATAGACGCTCTAACATCAGAGTTCAATATATTTTATCAGAACCAGGACCAAATTGGGTTGGTGCATGTGGATTTATCACAAAAGATAAGATCTTAGATCAAATAAAATCAATTGAAAGTAAGTTCTTTTATATAGTCGGAAATCGAGCAATGTATTCGTTCATAAAAGAACAAATGAAAGAATTAGAAGTCCCCCCACACAAGGTGATATATGAATCCTATGGTGTACCTGATGATGTAACAGAAATAATAGGGTGGCCAAAAGATATTACTACTTCAAATTCTATAAAGATCACTATTGAGTTCATACAACAAGGAAGGAAGATTAAGGAAATATTTGACGCACCATGTGTTGAACCAATATTAAATAGTATTGAAAGGGAAAAAGATTTAGGTATAATTATTAATAATGGATGCCGTTCAGGAGCATGTGCTTTGTGTAGAACTAAACTAAAATCAGGTAAAATATTCGTATTGCCAGAAGTAACAATAAGAGAAATTGATCAAAAATATGGGTATATTCATCCTTGTGTTTCATATCCTCTCACTGATATTCACATAGATCTATCCTTAACTTAAATACAAAATAATTGAAATCTTAAATTGTTTTTTGACATATTTTATAATTAATCTTAATAAATGGAATAAAATAAATTTAAAATGTAAAAACTTAAGTGAAAAGAATGGTAGTGAAAGTATTATCGAAAGAATGGGTTGAAGCTGTTTGTAAAGCTATAAATAATAATCCAGATTATAAACCAACAGCACTTACTTGGGAAGGAGATATGCTTCTTGTTTTCGAACCTAGTGGTAATTTAGAACATGAAGTGAGAGTACTTCTTGGATTGCATCATGGAGAATGTACGGGAACTAGATTAATACCAGAAGGTGAAGAAGTAGAAACAGAATACACAATGTCAGGACCTTATGTTAATTTTGTATCAGTTGTTAAAAAAGAAATCGATCCTATTCGGGCTATTATGTCTGGTAAGTTAAAACTTGAAGGTGATATGGCAAAATTAATGCGACATGCTAAAGCAGCTTTAGAAATGGTAAACAGTTTCGCAAATGTAGACACTGAATATATATAAAGATACTCTAATTTTGCTTTTTTTTTCCTTAGAATGTATTTTTTTTAGTAAATTAAATTTAAATGATATAGAAGGTGTATATTAAAGAAATTTTAATAATTGTTATGTGAAAAAATATGTGGTATTTTACTAGTCCAAATATAATTTATGGAGAAGATAGTCTAGATTTTATCCAAAATATCAAGGGAAAAAATTGTTATATTGTTACTGATAAAACTATCGAAAAATTAGGCTATCTCAAAATATTAACAGAAAAATTAGAAAAATTCGGCAAAGAATTTCATGTTTTTAATGAGGTTATTCCAGATCCTAGAGAAGATGGCGTTTTAAAGGCGAGAGAACAATTTATAGCTTATTCTCCAGATTTAATTATTGCATTAGGAGGAGGATCCGTAATAGATACTGGAAAAACAGCATGGGTTTTATATGAATTTCCAGAATTGAAAATTGGTGATATTCATTTATTTAAATCTGATTTGTATGAAACAGGTAAAAAGGCTAAATTTATAGCAATACCAACTACTTCGGGAACAGGTTCAGAAGCAACAAATGGAACAATAGTTTCTCGATTGGAGGACGGCATATGGAAGAAGTTTATTTATGCTCACAGGGGTATTACTCCTACTTATGCTATAGTTGATCCTATATTTCCGAAAGGAATGCCTCGAGAATTAACAATTAATACAGCTTTTGATGCTTTATCACATGCTATTGAGGGGATGGTATCCAATTGGAAGAATGAGTTTTCTAATGGAATTGGTTTAAAGGCTATAGATCTCATTTTTAAATACTTACCTATTGTTTATAAGGATGACAAGAACATAGAGGCTAGGGATTATCTACACCAAGCAGCAACTATGGCTGGTCTGACTTTTAGTAATTCTCAAGTTCATATTGGTCATGGTATGGGACATGCATGGGGAGCAGTTTTCCATACCCATCATGGAAGAATAGTTGGAATATTACTCCCATATATCACACAATTTTGCTTAAATAATCCAGATAAAAATGATGATACTCTAGAAATATGTTCTAAAATGGCTAAGCAACTAGGGTGGGCTAAATGGGATGACAATGAAAAAACTGCTGCTTTTAAGGTTATTGAAAAGATTAAGGAGCTACAGAATGCGGTTGGTTTTCCAACAAAATTAAAAGATATCGATATCACTAGGGAGGAGTTAGAAAAAAATATTCAAATGTTAGTTGCTTGTTGTTTTGAAGATGCCACTGCTGTAATGACACCTAGAGCAATTACCGATGAATACTATCGAAAAATCTATGACTACGCATTCGAGGGGAAAGACGTTGACTTTTAACCCTTACTTTTTTATCAAAATAAGGAGAATTTTATCATGAGTTCCTTGAAGGGTTTTATTGGTAAACTTCTTTCAGTTAATCTTAGTAAAAAAGAGATTTCTGAAGAATTATTGAATGAAGAAATTGCTAAACATTTTCTTGGTAGTGCTGGATATTGTTGTCGGTATCTATATGATTATATTGATAAAGATACCGATCCATTATCTCCAGATAATATTTTGATGTTCATGACAGGGCCATTCTGTGGGTCTACTATTCCAACAAGTGGTAAATTTGTTGTATGTGCGAAATCACCATATACTGGAATTTGGGGTGAATCTAACTGTGGAGGATATTTTGGTCCAGAGCTTAAGAAAGCTGGATATGATGGAATAATCATCAAGGGTGCCTCAGAGAGTCCTGTTTATCTTGAAATTACAGAAAATCGAACTAAAATTAGAGATGCATCCTTTTTGTGGGGAAAGGGAATATTAGAAACTTCAAAAATCTTAAAAGAACAATCAGGCTCGCCATTAACAAGGATAGTCTGTATAGGTCAAGCAGGTGAAAATTTAGTTAAATTTGCTATAATTGCTTCTGAAGAAAAAGCTGCCGGAAGAACAGGAATGGGGGCGGTTATGGGATCAAAAAAATTAAAAGCTATAACAATTCGAGGTAAAAAAAGGCATTTTGAAGTAGCAGACTCAGAAAACTTTAAAAATGTAGTTCATAAAGCTTTAAATGATATAAATCAAGCTTTTACTTCTAAGATGTATGCAGAAATTGGTACAACAGCAGGAGTTGATCTATGGAATTCAACAGGAGAATTACCTAAAAAATATTGGACTTATGGTGTTGAATGGGAAGGTGCTTACAATATTTCTGGTGTTACTGCTAAGGAAAAAATTGTTATAAGAAAATATCCTTGCTTTTCTTGTCCAATAGGATGTGCTAAAAAAGCAATTATAAAAGAAGGAGAATATCGAACTGAAGGAGAAGTTGAATCTCCAGAAGTTGAAGCTATTGCAGGGTTCGGCTCGATGATCTTAAATGATAATCTTGAATCAATCGTGAGAGCAAATGTCTTATGCAATGATTATGGAATTGATACTATAAGTACTAGTAGTATTATCGCTTTTATTTATCATTTATATAACAATAACAAAATTATTTCTGAAAAAATTGATGGTATTAGCCCTAAATGGGGAGATATTAAACCAGCTTTAGCATTGATTAAAAAGATAGCACTAAGAGAAGGTATAGGTGATTTATTAGCTGAGGGATCAAATGCGGTAGGGAAAAACTTCAATATCTCTCAAGATGAGATTGCTAGTGTTTATGGAATGGAGGTTCCATATCACGATTTACGGTCAAATTTCGGAATGTCGATAGCATATGGAGTTGCTGCTCCTAGAGGACCTTGTCATAATTCTTGTGATATGTATACTATTTCATTAGGAATTCCACTTGAAGAATTTGGTATTGAAACTGTTGATAGATATAAAGATGATTCTAAAATGGCAATTATGTGTGCTAGGTTGCAAGATTATCGTGCTCTCTATAGCTCTTTGACATTATGTGTATTCGCCAATCCATTACCATCCATTATCGCTGAATTAGTACAAACATGTACAGGTTTAGATTGCGATATAGAAAATTTGAAAATCTATGGTGAAAGAATTTTCACGATAAAACGATTATTCAATCTTAAGATGGGGATTTCTCCTAAAGATGATCGATTACCTAAAATATTACTTAAACCATTAGAAGGAACGGAATGTGCGGGAAAATCACCTAACTTTAAACAATTAAAGAATGAGTACTATAAGTATAGGGGCTGGGACATTGAAACTGGAAAGATAAATCAAGACAATTTGAAGAGATTAGGTTTAGAAGAATTTTAAAAAGATATAAAAATAAGAAAAAAAATTATTTCCATCGCCATTTAGGTTTTTGTTTTGTTAAACGGGCTAAAGCAGCATTTACAGCATCTTTAGTTTGAAGCAATTGAGAACTAACAAGTGTTTCTAATTCTAAGCCAAAAGAGGTATCCTTCCCGTAACAATCATCTATTAACTTTTTTGCAAGTCCCACCGCTAAAGGACCACTGGTCATAAGTTCATCAGTATACATCTTTATAATTGAATCTAATTCTTCATGTTTTTTAGCAACCCGATTAACAACTCCAAGTCTATAAGCTTCGTTTCCATCAAATATTCGTCCCGTTAAAATGATATCCTTCGTATTTTGGATACCCACAAGTCTTGTAAGCCTTATAGTACCTCCCACGTCTGGGTTCATGCCGATCTTTGATTCTAACATATGGAATTCAGCTGATTCAGTGCAAAAGCGAAAATCACAAGCAAGAGCTAACTCAAATGCCATTCCATAACAATAGCCATTAATTTTAGCAATTACAGGTTTCTCCATTTTTTCAATTTTCGTAAAAATTGGGTGAATCCACGTATTTGCAAAATATCTAAAATTTCTTGGGATTCTTAAATCAGGAATAACACCTTCAGGATCTTTTTCTTGACCTGTTAAAAAGTTTAAATCGATACCTGAACTAAAAAATTCGTCCCCACCAGTTATAATGACAACTCTAGTATTAGTTCGTTCCACTTTATCAATTGCATTTTGAAGTCCGACCATTAAATCATAATTAATCGCATTTTTTTTATCTAAACGATTCATTTTTATAGTTGTTATGGTCTTATCTTCGTTTTCCTCTATTAATACAGCATTTTCAGACAATTTTTTTTCACTTTCGAAATTTAATTTTTGTATAATATAATTTTATTTTGATAAAAAAATTACTTCTTTCCTATATTTAATGCAAAAAGACATTTTCTCTTGCTTGGTAATTTAATTTGCGGTCCTTTTTACTAAAAGGTATAATAAATTAGCCCCTTTTTTTTAATCCAATTAAATTTTAATAAATTAGCATGTTATTCATATTAAACAACTATGTTATATTGAGGATTAAAATTGAAGTTCTTTAAATTGTTTACACCGTTTAAAATTAAAAATATGACCATCTCCAACCGTATCATAATGCCTGCTTTAAATCTTAATCTAGCATACGAAGGTTTTGTAACAAAAAAATTAATTGATTTTTATGTGGAAAGGGCGAAGGGTGGGGCTGGTATGTTAATTGTTGGGGGGTGCTATGTAGACATCTATGGAAAAGGGGTTCCGAGTATGATATCGATTGAAAGCGATGAGTACATCCCAAAATTAATAGAATTGGCAGATGCTGTACATAAGGCTAGAGATGATATTAAAATTTGTGCTCAATTATACCATGGGGGAGCTTATACCTTCCCACAAATAATCGGGAGAACTCCGATTGCTCCTTCTGCAGTATACAGCAAATTTAGCAAAACAACTCCGAGAGAGATGACTCTTGAAGATATTAAAAGGGAACAACAAGCCTTTGCTGATGCAGCGGTACGGGCAAAAGAAGCAGGATTTGATGCTGTAGAAATATGTGCTAATGCTGGTTATTTGTTTACTCAATTCGTTTCTCCAAAAACAAATATACGGACTGACGAATATGGGGGTAGTCTTGAAAATCGCTTAAGATTTCCTATTGAAACAATTAAACTAATAAGATCGAGCGTAAACGATTTTATTATTGGATATCGAATTTCAGGTGATGATTTTGTTCCTAAAAGTAATACATATAAAGAAAAAGCAATTATAGCTGAAAAATTAAGTAAATATTTAGATTATTTCAATGTTACTGGAGGTTGGCATGAAACAAAAACACCGCAAACAACTATGGATGTTCCAGAAGGATGTTATACATATTTAGCTGAAAATATTAAGAATAATGTATCTATTCCGGTTTTAGCCTCCAATAGAATAAATAATCCTGAATTAGCTGAACATATATTGATGGCAGGAAAAGCAGATGCTATTTGTATGGGCAGACCGTTAATAGCTGATCCATTTTTACCAATGAAAGCAAAAAAAGGTGAACTTCGAGATATAATGGTATGTATTGGGTGCAATCAAGGATGTTTTGATAGTATCTTCAAAATAGTTCAACCCATTTCTTGTTTAAGAAATGCTAGAGCTGCCAACGAAGCCAGAACAGAATTGAAACCTCTAAAAGAAAAAAAGAAAATAATGATCATTGGTGCGGGTCCCGGAGGATTAGAAGCTGCGAGAGTCGCAGGAATGAGAGGCCATGAAGTTCATATTTTTGAAAAGGATGATAAAATAGGAGGATTATTAAACATTATTTGGATCCCTCCAGGAAGAAATGAGTTCAAAAAGATGATTGATAATTATTCATATTGGATTCAAAAATATGGAATTCACTTACACCTTGATCAAGAAATTACAATTGATAAAATTAAGGAATTTAATCCGGATGTAGTTTTTCTAGCAACAGGTTCGAAACCAATAAAGCCATCTATTCCTGGTATAGACAGAGAAAATGTTTTTTGGGCAAATGATGTATTTAGTGGAGATGCTCCAGTGGGTAAAAATAATGTGATTATCGGTGGAGGTGCCACTGGAGTTGAATTAGCTATCTATTTAGCAAAATATGGGAACATAAGCCTCGAAACTTTTGATTTTCTTACATTCTATAAAGCACTAGAACCTGAAGTTGCACTGAAAATGCTGCAAGGAGGGAGAAATAAAGTAACTGTACTGGAACAATTGCCAAAATTAGGCTCAGCTTTAGGAAAAACAACTAAATGGGTACTTTTGGATAAATGTGATGCTTTAGGTGTTAAATTTCTTACAAGTGTTATAGTTAAAGAAATTGGAGAGAATTATGTGAGTTATCTTGATGCAAAAGATAAAGAACAAATGATTAATGATATTGATATGGTATATTATGCCACTGGAGTAGAACCTAATGATGATCTTTTTAAAGAAATAAAACAACTTGAAAATATTAAAGTGACAAAAATAGGAGATGTGAGAGAACCACAAACAGTTTTAGAAGCTGTTCACAGAGCTTACAAAATAGGGAATAGTATATAAAAAAATCTAATTTTCTTAAATTTCTTCTTAATTTATTTGATTATATGATTATCAAGATTATTTTAGTAATTAGCTAATACTATTGGGACATAAAATAGACTATATTGGAAAAAGCTTTAAAAAGATCCAAATCTTAAAGATTATATTTATCTAAAAATTAAGAGGTGATGAAATCTTTGAGTCAAGAAATTGAAAAACCATTGATTAAGAAGGTAAAAAAACTCACAACTCCTCGCATTGCTCCGCTAGAAGGTGAATGGCATAAATCAATAAGTCAAGAATATAATATTTTCAAAAAATTCTCTGAAGACAAAATAATCAACGTCTTTAAGACAATTGCTAGACACCCAAAATTAATGAAGAGCTGGTTCCATTTTTTTGGGTATATTTTAAATAGTTCAAGGCTTCCTAAACGGGATATGGAAATAGTCATTCTTAGAATTGGCTGGCTTTGTCAATCGGAGTATGAATGGGCTCAACACACAATTAGTGCAAAAAATGTTGGTCTTACTGAAGAAGAAATTGAAAGAATTACAAAAGGTCCCGATGCTGAAGGTTGGGACGAGTTCGAACAGAAGCTCATTCGCGCAGTTGATGAACTTCATACTAATGCATTTATAAGCGACGATACCTGGAAAAAATTATCAGAAAAATATGATAATAAAAAACTAATGGATTTAATTTTTACTGTGGGACAATATAACCTTGTGTCAATGTTTTTAAATTCTACAGGTGTTCAAATAGAAGAAGGAAAGAATGGATTTCCAGAGTGAAATTACATAATTTATATTAAGAAATTTTAAGGCAAAATTAGCAACTACTAACTGAATTTAAAAAAAAAGAAAAAATTAATAATTTTAATTTCAAATTGGTTTAAAGTATTCAATATCCAATATTCTTTTCCTTGGTTTCTCTTTAAAGACAGCTTCAACACGCATCCCGACTTTTAACTTTTTTGGATTACTTTCATTTATAATATGTACAAAATCTGTATCCGCACCGTCGAGTGTAATTATCCCATAAGCAAAAGGAGGTTTGAAAGGTAAAACCGGTGTTGAATGAGAAATAACCGTAAATCCTTTAACCGTTCCTTGATTTCCAACCTCTACCCATTCTACCATCTTCTCGAAGCATTTAAAGCAGATCATTTTTGGAGGTACAAATACTTTTCCGCATTTTGGGCATCTTACTCCCATTATTTTGTTATTTTTTCCGATTTCAGTTATAAATTTTTCAACATAAGCTCCAGCTGTGTGTTTATAAGGAACTTTAATTCTTCCTCTAAATACTTTCTTTTCTACTTCTTCATTCATTTCTTCTCCCTCCATTATTCCTCCTCCTTAATAAGCCTGAAATATGGGATATCATAAATATTTCCTTCTGTTTTTTCTTTGAACACAGCTTCGACCCTTTGTCCTATTTTAAATTTAGTATGATCAGTTTCATTTACAAAATGCATCATATATGTATCAGCCCCATCTAATTTGAATATTCCATATCCATAAGGAAATGGCCGCATACCTCCTGTATTCGGATCAACAAACGGATAATTAACCACAGTAAATCCTTCTAAAGTACCTTTTGGAGAAAGTT
>Ga0209635_10004865_pt1 | contig 10586 bp, 9 predicted proteins | sample DeeMarSWOR230_32_FD_187463 | JGI IMG/M metagenome (GOLD analysis project Ga0209635, IMG submission 187463) | Marine sediment microbial communities from White Oak River estuary, North Carolina - WOR-2-30_32 (SPAdes) (version 2) | ecosystem: Environmental > Aquatic > Marine > Intertidal zone >...
AAACTTTTTTTTAGAAATAGCTCCATGATCTGGGGAACAATCTCTTCCACCTTATTCAGATATACTCTTAAGTCATTAGGCTTCACCGTCACTACTTCTGCAACTTCTTGAAAGCTTTTCAGTTCTTCCAGCGTGTTTTCCGTCACTTCTTTTTCAAGTTGAATCTCAACTATATCTCCCCCTGGGATGCTGTCCTTCAGCGTTTTAGGGATATCACAAACTAATAATTTGCCCTTATGCATAATGCCAACGCGGTCAGAAAGCACATCAGCCTCATAAAGCTCATTGGTAGCCAAGATTATGGTAGACCCTTCATCTCGAAGCTCTCGAATCATGTTCCAAATTTTATGTTTACCCACCACGTCTATTTGGGCAGTCGGCTCGTCAATGAATGCAATTTTGGGTCTTTGAATCAAAACCTTGGCAATTTCTACACGCTTCTTCATGCCACCAGAAAGACCATGAACCTCTTTGTGTCTAGCATCCCACATGTCTACGTCCTCCAACACTTGCTTGACTCTCTTTTTTCGTTCCTGCGTTGAAAGACCACATACTTTCGCATGCCAATTCAAAACATCCCACGGCGTACTGACCCAGAGAATCTTAGGCTCTTGAAAGCAAATTCCGATAAGCTTCCGCACATCATCTGGATTCTTCTTTATGTCATGCTCACCAACGACAGCCGTTCCTTCTGTTGGCTTAATCACTGTCGAAAGCATGAGAACAGTAGTTGTTTTGCCAGCACCATTAGGACCTAGCAATCCAAAGATTTCTCCATCCTCAATGCATAAATTTAGATGGTCAACTGCAACCAAGTCTTTGAAACGCTTTGTCAAATCAACAGTGCGAATAATAGACACTAATAATTCCTTCGTTGATTCTCAAATTTCTTTAGAGCTAGAAATAATGAAAGTTTTCAATAGATAAATGTTTAGCAATGATGGATTTATTAATGTGTCCATGCAATTGTGTGCGGAAAGAATGGAAAGATTTAATGCTATAGTAGCTAAACACTTCGAGGAAGTAAACCTTTAACCCTTTTCTTTTTCAAGGACTTCACTACTTATTCGTCCTGAACTGTTGAAAACTCCCTTCTTCAAGAGTTGCAGTAACACTCCATTTGCATGTTTAGGGTGAAGAAACACCGAGAGAACCTCCTCAGTAGGCGTTAAGCCTGCTTGAGGTATTCCAGCTTCTTCAAAATTCTTAATAGTCTCTGCAATGTTAGTTGACTCGAAGGCAAGATGGAATAGCCCTTCACCATGCTTTTCTAGGTACTTGGCAGTTGGCCCAGGTGTGGTCGGTTCAACCAATTCGATGAAATTGTTCTCATCCTCTGCCAAGGGTAGAAACGCATACTTGAATTCCTCAATCTCACCTTTTCCTGTCATGTAGCTCATTTCTTCCACAACAATATTCCATTTGTCTAATCCGAGTGCTGCAGTGTACTTGTTTATTGCTTCAGAAATGTCCTTAACCACAATGCCAACATGATGAAAACGAACTTTAGTTTTGAATAGCTTCTTCCTCATTTCTTTTCTCTCCATAATAGTCAAAATATATTGGCTTCCTAATTTTGAAATGCGAGAGTATATAGACATTACCGCGCATGCGTTGACAATAGATAACGTATTGTAAAACGAAAATCCAAAGCAACTCTAACGTTCTAACAACTTAAAAGCAGCATCTTCCGCCTTTTCCATAACCTCGCTTTCACCAAGCGTCTTCACTTCACGATGCTCCATAACTAGCCTACCATCAACAATGACACTGTCAACATCACATCCATGAACAGAATAAATAAGACTTGAACACAAATCGTGCAGAGGCGTCAAATTTGGCCTCTTCAAATCAATCAGAATGATATCTGCTCGTTTTCCAATCTCTAATGAACCAATCTGTTTTTCCAATCCTAATGCCTTAGCTCCATTAATAGTTGCCATCTCCAAAACTCTTCTATTCGGCAAAACCGTTGGGTCCTTATATCGCACCTTCTGAAGCAACGCAGCAACTTTCATGCTTTCAAACATATCTAAGCTATTGTTACTCGCTGGACCATCAGTTCCAAGTCCTACAGTTACACCAGCCTCTATAAGCTCCTTGACCTTTGCCACACCTTGAGCTAGCTTCATGTTGGCAACAGGATTGTGCACCACTTTAACGCGCCTTTTCGCTAAAATTTTCGTGTCTTCCTGTTTTAAATGGATACAATGAGCGGCAAGCACATCATCACTAAGGAACTGCAAACTCTCCAAAAGCTTAACCTCTGAAAAACCAAAGTTCTTCATAACCTTTTCTGCCATCTCTTTCGATTCAGCAATATGAATGTGAATTCCTACGCTCATCCGCGAAGCTTTCTCTCGTATTCTCTTCAACAACTCTTGATTACACGTGTAAACCGTGTGCGGTCCCAAAAATGTGGTTATTCGCCCATCAGCATATTTCCGATATTCTTGAGCAAATTGAACCGCTTCTCTAAACATTTTTTCTCCCCTTTCCTGGCTGCCTGCTTCAATAATTCCCGAGGCTAACGCAGCTCTTAACCCAGCTTTCTCTACCGCCTCAGCTACTTTGGATTCAAAAAAGTACATGTCTGCAAAACAAGTTATTCCGCTTTTAATCATTTCAAGACAACCTAAAAGAGCACCATCATAAACATCTTGAGGTCTAAGTTTTGCCTCTAAAGGCCAGATGGACTCCTCAAGCCATTTTCTTAATGTTACGTCTTCGGCGAGGCCTCGAAAAAGCGTCATAGCAAGATGGGTATGGCAGTCTATTAGACCAGGCATGACCAGCTTCCCGCTGCCTTCAAGCACCTTTTCAGCCTTGAATTTGGGCGCGTCAGTGATATCTCCCATGTAAGAAATAGCTCCATCTTTTACTGCGATCAACCCGTTCTGTATGACGTTGATGTTGCTCATGGGTAAGATCATACACTTTTTTATGATGAGGTCGGCTTCTTCGAAAACCATTTTTTATTCTCTACCTTGAACTGTTGTCTAGTTTTTCAATTACGTTGTCAGCACGTTAAAAGCATTATTTGCTATGCTAACTATTCAAGGTGTGTTGTTAAAAGGGACTCGTGTTTCGGATAGTAAGGATTGGTTGAGAAAAGAGTTTTCTTACCTCTCGGCAGTAGGGTTCTTTGCTGTTGAGCACATTGGTCTTTGTAGGATGCCGTTAAGTCCGTTTACTAGGTTTTTGCTTAGTCCTATGTTGCTGATTTTGCGGCAGATGTGGTTTAGTGTGTTTTCAGTGTAATTTAGAAGACTTTGTCCTTCATTTGTGAGTTCGTAAACTTTTCTCGGTCTTTCGTTGTTGAGGTCCCATTGACTTTTGATGTAGCCTTTCTCTTCTAGGCTGTTAAGGAGGGGGTATATGGTACTGGGGCCGAAGTAGACGCCGAAGTTTTTGCGTATGCTAGATATTATTTGATATCCGTGCATCGGGTTGGAGTTTAGGAATTGAAGTATGACGAGGTCTAAGAGTCCCTTCATCAGTTTGTTCTGAACATCTCTCTTTTTTTGCCCCATTTTTTATTGCCTCTTGTAGACGCGTTGAACAGTTAGGTTGTTCACCGCGTATACAATATGTCCTCTTAGGGACATATCTCAAGACTTATTATACATTAAACCGCCATATAAGGGTTAATGCGACCACAAGTCATAAACAAGCATATTAAGTCACCCTAATTATTCCAAAAATCGGATAATATCTATAAGGAACATACATAAAAACGCTGAAACTGGAGATGTCTCAAGCATGACATACCCGTCTGAAAGCTTCAAAAACCAAATTGTACAACGCATATTCAGAAACTTTCTCGACATCATGATTCTGAAGCTGGTGCAAAAGGAGCCAATGTGGGGCTACAAGATCATCAAACATGTAGAAGAAGAATACCAAATAAAACTACGCCATGGCGCATTGTATCCCTTGCTTAACAACTTAGAAAAGAAAGGGGTTCTAAGAAGTAGAAAAGAAGCAAAGGACGGGAGAGTTCGAAAAGTCTACGAAATAACGTCGAAAGGTATACAGTTCTTGCATGCTTATAACGAAGTTCTGCAAGAGCAGACAAAAGACCAAGATATCCATATCTAACCATGTGTGATTTTCCGCAATAGCAATACCAGTTTTAAAAGTTAGTTAGTCTAATAATAGAAGAGAGGGTGAAAGCGATGTCTGATTATAAAAGTGAGAACAACATCAATTCTAACAGAACTTTCCGAGATTTGCAGCAGTTTTTTGAACACCGTGGTAGAAAAGTGTTTGAGATGGCAAAGCAAGCGATCTTGGAAGAGAAGGTTGAAAGTAAGGAAGTTGAAAAGGCATTCCAATACTTTGCTACAAACTACTGGTGTGACTTGGCGAGACCTACATTACTTTCTCTCTGCTGCGAAGCCGTTGGTGGCAACCCGCAAGCAACAATTTCAGCAGCTATCTCGACCAGCCTGATAAGTGGAGGTATTGACATACATGACGATATTATTGACCTGTCGGAAGTGAAAAATGGTCGCCCAACAGTGTATGGGAAATTTGGAAAAGATATTGCGCTTCTGGTTGGAGATGCACTCATGTTTAAGGGTTTGGCTCTTCTTCACAGGTTGAATATGGAAATTGGCAAAGAGAAGTTTGCTGTTGTTTCTAAGGTCTTGAAAAGCATGTTTTTTGAACTTGGTGATGCTGAAGCAATGGAGCTTAGATTTCGAAAGCGATTTGATGTTTCTTCAAATATGTACCTGGCTGTTGTTCGAAAGAAAGCTGCAGATGTAGAGGCACACGCTCGCATTGGTGTAATTCTTGGGAATGGAACGGAAGAAGAAACCAAAATTCTTAGCAAATATGGTAGAAACCTGGGTATGCTGTTAATCTTAATTGATGATAATGCTGACATGATTCATCCAAGGGAGCTTTTGCACCGCATTCGGAAGGAGCATCTCCCATTCCCAATGTTGTGTGCATTAGAAGACCCAAAGGTGAAACCGCGAGTTATTTCGTTACTAAAGAAGAAAAGGCTGAAAAAAGTTGATGCAAAAGAACTCTTCAAGGAAGTGTATGACGGTGGTGGTTTCGATCGTGTCAAAGGAATAATGAAAAACTTTGTTGAAGAAGGAGTTGTTGGATTGGAGAGGCTAAGTTTTTGTAGAACGGAATTGGTTTTTCTAATCAGAGCAACTTTAATTGAAAAAAAGGTAAACCTTTGATTCTTCACGACAAATCGCAAACTATTTATGTGGTGGAAACGTCTAACCTAAGAAAAATTATGGGTTTAGTAGCCCCACCAACCGCTCCATCGGGCTGGAACTTTTCTCTTTTTGTTCCTTCTCATCTCTCTCACGAAATGTATTTGTGTCGAACAGATTATTTAAGCGTTTTGTTCGACAGATGAACACTTCTAGACTCTGAATTTGACATATTTATTTTTAATTCTTAAACTTAATTTGAGCAGCACAAGTAAAGTCAACATGTATTATACAGTGGCAAACAATGTCCACGTGGCTTCGAAGCAAAACTAAACTGAAAAGAGACTATATAATAGCCTCTATTCTTTTGGTCAACACTTTTTCTTGGCTTTTTATTGGGCAAAAAATAGTTATTGAGATCGCAGATTTGTTTGATAAACAATTGTTTTTTAATTTGGGTTTTTACGCTTCAATAATAGCATCTGCATTGATTGGATCAGTTTTTTCAGCAAAGATCAATAAAACTAGATTTTTCTATATTTGGTTGTCCTTTGGAACCATCGCTTCATTGTTTCTCGGGATTCCCTTTGACTCACCATTTGTAGCATTGGCTATAGCGATAATTTTTGGAGTTTCAGTTGGTCTAGGTATACCTTCATGTTTAGCATATTTTGCAGAATCTGTTCCTATCGAAAAACGAGGAAAAGTTGGGGGCATCAGTTTATTTGTAACTATTTTTAGTGTTCCTCTCGTTACTATAGCTATATCACCGCTGGATTTGATGACAAGCGCTCTAGCCTTTGCTGCGTGGAGAGGGTGTTGCTTACTAGTTCTGCCTTCTATATCTAGGAAAGATTATTGTTTAGCCGTTGAAAAGAGGCCTCCTTCATTAAATGCAGTAGTCAAAAACAAAACATTTATTCTGTATTTTGTTGCATGGCTTATGTTCTCTTTGGTAGATTGTTTTGAGGGATTAGTTCTAAGTTCTCACATTGGCGAATTCCTTTTTCTTATGAATATCATGGAGCCAATGATCGCCGGTATTTCAGCTCTTATAGCAGGTGTATTATCGGACTGGGTTGGACGAAAGCGAGTTTTGATTTTCGGTTTTGTCTCGTTGGGAGTAGCATACGCAATTGTTAGTCTAACGTCACAAATATGGATTTCATGGGTTTTCTACTTTGTTATTGATGGTGTTGCCTTGGGACTACTGTGGGTGTTATTCATAATAGTTATATGGGGAGATCTATCGAAAGCTGGTCGAGAGAAGTATTATGCCATCGGAAGCATGCCTTTCTTTTTAACTCGAATAACATCTTTGTTTTTTGCTCCTCATGTTTCTTTGATTCCTGAAACCGGCATCTTCTCGTTAGCTGCGTTCTTTCTCTTCATAGCAGTAATCCCCCTACTCTACGCCCCAGAAACTCTACCAGAAAAGAAAATTCAACAACGCCAACTAAAAATATACACCGAAGAAGCCCTCAAATTGAAACAAGAAATCGAACAAAAGCCAAAGTAAACAAAGTCAATTCCACGATAATTCCTAGGAGCAAAGCTTGGAGACAAACAACAACTGACATGCCAAACATCCGTTAAGCAAGCCATTTAGAATTAGACAATATAGAGAGTCTAGCAAGTATGTGCCTAGTCAAAAACAGTTCTTCATAAAACTTTTATATGGTTAGGATGTGTCTCATATTCAACTAGGAGTCATCAACGTGAACAGCTTAGAACCCAGCAAAAAACCATTAAACGTATTGGTAAAGCAACTGAAAAACAATGTTGCCATTACTCTGAAAAACGGTGTCACATACAAGGGCAACATGACGAAATGTGACGGCCACATGAATATAATTTTAGAGGGCGCCACCGAGTGTAAAGGTGACAAACTAATCGCTAATTATGGCAGCGTCCTGGTAAGAGGGAACAACATCTTATACATTTCTATAGAAAAATAAGACTCTGCATTTTAAACTACAATATAGGTTACGATTAGTGCTGCTGCGAGAAGAATAAGTGATTCGACAAATGTTCTCGCGTAATGTCTTCTTGCTTCAGAAATTCGCCTTTTCTTCCAACATTTCTTATGAAAAGGCACAAAGGTGTCACTCCTTTTAAATATCCGCACGCTGTCCATAACTCTTTGGCTCCCATTGCGGATAGGTTCGCCACACTCGTAACATTTCATCAACAGAATCAACCTAGAACTTTTTGGCTTGAAAAGAAAAATAAGGTCTGTGAAATAGCAATCAGGATTTTAAATCCAAACGAGCCTACAAACAACAAGTCCGTCACATACCAGTGCTCCTTCAATAAAAAAAGATTCGTGTTTTTACGTTGAAAATCTTAAATATTGCCAACATTCTTTAGCTAGTTGAGCAACATGGCAGAAATTTGTCCAACATGTGGACTTCCAAAAGACATATGTGTGTGCACGGAAATCAGCAAAGAACAACAGCGCATAAAAATACGCCGAGAAACCCGCAAATTTGGAAAACCAACCACAATAATAGAAGGCATCAATGACAAAGACCAAGACTTGGGTCGATTGGCTCAAAAGCTTAAAACCTTTTGTGCTTGCGGTGGAACAGCCAAGAACAATCAGATAATTCTTCAAGGAGATCAGCGGGATAGAGTAAAAACGTTTCTTATTCAACTTGGCTTTCCCGAGCAAAACATAGAGCTTCAGTGACTTCCAAAAAAGGCGGAGAAAACGTGAGTAGACTACGAACTCTGCGTGAAATACTTGGCAGTCTGAAACGCAGAAAGCCAACCGAAAAATACTGCCCAAAATGTGGCAATCCCCACATACATCTGTCAAGTAAATTCGATGTTTGGATTTTGCCTGAACAATATGTGTGTGACAAATGCGGTTACAAAGGTTCAGTAGTGTTAGAAGTGGAAGAAAACAGAGTAGAAAATAAGCGAAATCAATAGAAAAGTGGGTCGAAGTGGGTACTTCAGCTCAAAGTGGAGATGTCTCCACTGTCTCCCGCAAACTCCCTTTTTTCTGATGTCAGCATCAGACGCGCGTTAACTTTTAAGTATTTGTAAACTCCAGTCTAAGGTTCTGGAGAAGCAAAATTATTGATAGGAGTATAGAAAGGAGGACGAGACGGGATGCCCGAGTTAAAGCTAAAATTTAATGAAAAGCTGTGTGCCACATGCCCAACATACGATTGTCTCGTTAGGTGCCAGTATATGGACATAGACAAAGACACAGCGAAAGCGGAGATGCAAAAAATGATCAAAGGTGAAGACTCCTTCGTTCTTCACGAATGTGTAACGTGCTACGCGTGCGAAGAATACTGCAAAAGGGGGAACCATCCGTTCTTTTTTATTACAGATCTTCAGGAAAAGAGGAGTATATTCCCAATTCCTAAGCCTCTTGTCATACAGTGGGTCAATGCATTTATTCCAGGAAGAAGGGATATTCAACAATTTTGGGGCGCCGAGGAACCAGTGATCTCTCTCTGCGTTTTCCCTGAATACGTAAATTCAATCCAAGGAAAGCTTTTCGAAAACGTCTCCATCATCATGGGAAGATACGTCTGCTGTCAACCTGGGTATGTGCATTTTGGAAATCCTTCCGTAATAAGAGAGAGGCTTCCTGGGATGATAGAGAATATCGCGAGGCATAATTTTAAAGAAGTCGTATTCTTCCACGATGAGTGCTATTCAGCCTTTACTTCATATGCACCAACTTATGGCATCAAAGTTCCCTTCAAACCCATCCACTTTTTCGATTATCTCTACAATAAACTGAAAGAACATGAAAATGAAATAAAGCCACTGAACATAAAGGTAGCATACCAACGCCCATGTACGTCTCGGCTTACTCCGAAGAAAGAACATTTCGTAGACGACATCTTCAGCCTGATAGGAGTGGAGAGAGTTGAAAGAAGATATGACAGAGAGAATTGTTTGTGCTGTGCAGGTACCATCAGAGGCCAGCAAAGATACGATCTGTTCGTTGATGTGCAGAGGAGAAATGTAGAAGATATGGTGAAGGCTGGAGCCAAATACTGCGTGTTCAACTGTCCCGCGTGCTTCTCTTCTTTATCTGAGGCTGTTGCCAAGAAAGGCTTGAAGCCCATCATGATGCATGATCTTTGCAAACTTGCTCTGGGCGAGAAATCAGCTGGATGGGAGTGATTAGGTATGGATAGTATATACAAATTTCTGGCTGAAATAGTTGGCGAAGACTACGTTTCAAACAAGAAAGAAGAGCTCTACATCTATTCTCAGGATCCAGGTATGATGGAACCCCACGAACCAGACTACGTAGTGATGCCGAAGACAATGGAGGAGGTACAAAAAATAGTCAAACTTGCGAACAATGAAAAAATACCCATAGTTCCAGTAGGGGGTTCAATGAGCCTGTCCGGCTTGGTAATCCCACATCGTGGCGGTATTGTACTGGACCTAAAAAGAATGGATAAAGTGTTGGAGGTAAACGAAAAGAGTAGACATGTTGTTGTCGAGGCTGGTATGACGCAAGGCAAGCTGAAAGCTTACCTAGAGAGACGTCATCCTGACTTGAGACATTCGATGCCTGATTCACCGCCTTCATCAACAGTCGTCGGAAATATAGTAATACATGGTCAGGGTCGCTTAAGTCAGCAATATGGCTTCAATTCTGACATGGTTACCGGATTAGAAGTTGTATTGCCGACTGGAGAAGTATGCAAAATCGGTACGTGTTCAGTAAGTCCCTTCTGGTTTGCGTTAGCACCGTTGCCCGATTTAGCTGGACTGTTTTTAGGATGGTTTGGCACAACAGGAGTAATTACGAAGTTGGGTCTTCAACTTTACCCAAAGAAAAAGATAAGAGATGCAGAGGTTTTTGTGGTGGAAGACCCAAACCTAGTTCCAGATATAATATACCGACTTACCCATACAGAAATGACAGAAGATATAGTCGTTGGTGCTCAACCGTACCCACTGATATTCAAAGATATCCTATCGATAATTATTTTAATTACTGGAGATTCCGATGAGGAAGTCGAGTTCAAGAGAAGAATTATTTGGGATGCACTCCGCACTTACATCGATAGTAAAGAAGGCGGATTTTCGATGATGACACCAGATATGAAGCAGCTTCTCTTGAAGATGCCTTCAGATGACACTACAAGATTCGCTGATGTAATGAAGGGCGGTGGATTTGAATATTGTGGACCCATTATTCCTGTTGAAAAATTCCCAGAAGCTTACAAGAAACTACTTGAATTGTCTTCCAAATACGGGATCACATTTGGTCACTCGGGTCGAGTTATCGGAAGAAGCCACTGCATGATGTTTTCCTTTGGATACCCATTCAATCGTGCAGACCCGGACAATATAGAGAGGACGAAGAAAGCACTGCATGACACAAATGCAGCTAGTTTGGATATTGGAGGGGTT
>Ga0209635_10004866_pt1 | contig 10585 bp, 8 predicted proteins | sample DeeMarSWOR230_32_FD_187463 | JGI IMG/M metagenome (GOLD analysis project Ga0209635, IMG submission 187463) | Marine sediment microbial communities from White Oak River estuary, North Carolina - WOR-2-30_32 (SPAdes) (version 2) | ecosystem: Environmental > Aquatic > Marine > Intertidal zone >...
ATATGTTCATGTTGATGAAGTTGGATTAGTTTTACATCGTCGCCTATTCGATTATGATCTGGCTTTGAAAGCTGTTCAGGCAGGAGCAAAGTTACTCACTGGTGCAGCTGCCACAGATGTATTAAAAAAAGAGGGGATTCTGAAGGGTGTTCAGGTAGCCATTAATGGTAGAGATCATAACATAAAATGTTCAATTATTATTGCTGCAGATGGTGTGGAATCGCGTGTTGCACGCTGGGCTGGAATTAATTCAACCGTTCCTCTCAAAGAAATGGAAACATGTGTTCAGTATACTTTAGCTGGAATACCAATCGAATCTGACACCTGTGATTTCTATTTTTCAAGGGATTTTGCGCCAGGTGGCTATGCCTGGGTTTTTCCAAAAGGGGAGAAAATTGCTAACGTAGGATTGGGCATATCTGGAAATTATGCCCGAAATAAGGATCCTCAGAACTATCTACATCAATTTCTATTAAGATATTTTCCCACATCATCAATCATCTCTCAAACTGTTGGAGGGGTTCCTGTGGATAGAACATTAAAGAATATAGTATCTGATGGATTAATAATAGTGGGAGATGCAGCCCACCAGGCCAATCCTATTTCTGGTGGGGGTATTATTTCCGGAATGATTGCAGGAAAGATAGCTGGACAAGTGGCAGCAGAGGCGATTCGGAAGAATAAATTTCAACACGCTGATTTAATTCCATATGCCCGACAATGGCATAAGACGGTTGGAAAAACTCATCAAAGATATTACCGTTTAAAAGAAGCTTTAACAAAATTTAGTGATCAACACCTCAATAACATTGCAAAAGAATACCTTAATTTAGAACCAGATAAACAAAATTTAATGACTATATTTAAACTAGCATTTAAACATAATCCAGCTTTTTTAATCGATGTTATCAAGTTATTTACTTCAATGTAAATGTATAGATTAAACAGATAGCTTCTCAATTGATAGAAGTAAAATAACATGTTTATGGATAACATGAGGCTTGGTGAAATGGGATTTCTTGATAAAATAAAAAAAGGACTTAGCAAAACAAGAGAACAGGTATTTGATCAAATACATGACACCATATTTTTTGCACGTAAAATTGATGATGAACTATTGGAAGAGATTGAAGACTTGCTTATTATGGGCGATGTTGGCGTTGATACGACTGCTGAAATTATCGAGCACCTCAAAAAGCAGGTTAAGAGGCAAAATTATAATACAGCTGAGCAGTTGTATGATATTCTAAAAGAAGAAATTATAAATCTCTTGCAATCATCTCAGCCCAAAAAGTGGGAGGTGTTGCCCCAGCCTTTTGTTATTTTTGTGGTTGGTGTAAATGGGACTGGAAAGACAACATCTATCGCCAAACTGGCCAGACAGTATATACAGGGGGGTAAAAAAGTATTACTGGTTGCGGCGGATACTTTCAGGGCTGCTGCCATCCAGCAGTTGCAAATTTGGGCGGATAGAGTAGGAGCAGAAGTTATCAAGCATCAAGATGGGGCCGATCCAAGTGCCGTGGTATTTGACTCATTACAGGCTGCAAAAAGTCGCCGTACAGATGTGGTTATCATCGATACGGCGGGACGTTTACATACCAAAGTGAACCTAATGGAAGAGTTAAAGAAAATGCATCGGGTTATTCAAAAAATTATACCCAATGCACCACATCAGTCTTTATTAGTATTAGATGCTTCCACTGGACAAAATGCCATCTCACAAGCAAAACAGTTTATTGAAGCGGTGCAGGTGGATGGTATTGTGCTTGCTAAACTGGATGGAACAGCCAAGGGCGGAGCCGTTATTGGTATTTCTCATCAGTTAAATATACCAGTATTATACATTGGTTTAGGAGAGAAAATGGATGATCTTGAACCATTCGATGCGAATTTGTTTGTGGAGGGATTGTTCCAATGAGCAAAATAGAATAATTGATAATATTTTCATCAAGTTAAATTCTCATCCTAATTATAAAATAAAATTGAAAAAATTTTTATCAGAAGTATAATATCAGCTATGGATTTTCTCTGCTTTGCTTGTTATATTCAAGTAAAAGTGCTATTCAGCAATTCAAGCCAATAAGGAATAACCATGCGAATTCAAGTACCCCCCAAAAAGCTCATATATCCATTACGTGAGGTATGTCGCTTGAGTGGGCTTTCTGATAAGGTGATTAAACGATGGGAGAAACAATATCCACAGATTAAACCTATTCGAAATAGGGCATCGAACCGAAGTTATTTGGAAAAGGATCTTAAATTGATCTTTTATATCCGTGATCTGGTTTATGTACACAAGCTGGATGCCGATACAGTAAAAGAAAAGTTGAAGGCATATCATCCAGCAAAGGATTTTGAAAGTGATGCTTATTTAAAAGCAGTTATCGCCGAAATCAAAATGGAAGTGGATGAAATCAGAACAGTTCTTGACTCTGAATAAATTAATGTCTTTAAGATTATTGCGGATCGAAAGTTGTTGACAAATTGTAGTAAAAATGTTAAATTTTTTCGTTCGGAGCGTGGCGCAGCCTGGATAGCGCACTACCTTGGGGTGGTAGGGGTCGCTGGTTCAAATCCAGTCGCTCCGACAATAATGCAGGGGAATCTCAAAAGATTCCCCTGTTTATTTATAATAATGAGAATTCTCAATAGTTCATCCCAATTTTAATTATAAACAGTATTCGAACCATTTTTAATAGTAGTAGAATTGAATTCTAGTATCTCAGAGACCCATTTAGGTGTCATAATACCTGCATTCAATCCAGATATTCACATTCTGGAAGAACTTCTCACCCGTATTAAGGTGGTATTGAAAAATGCAAATTTTAAAATTATTGTTATTGATGATGGCTCTAGCCCACCGATATCTTTGAGTGATTTTATTAAGAATGAGGTAAAAATCCTACGTCATACCCGAAATTCAGGCAAGGGCATTGCCTTAAAAAGTGGTTTTCAGTATTTTATTCAGGAGAATCCCTGTGATCTGGTAATAACCCTCGATGCTGATTTGCAGCATCCACCTGAATTAATACCCCTTTTCATAGAAAGATTTAATGCCGGATGTGGAGATGTGATTGTAGGATATCGCAGGCGACTTTTATTTGTTATGCCTTTACATCGCATTATTTCGAATACCTTTACTTCCCTGATCGTTTCATCGCTTATTGGGCAATATGTGAGGGATAGCCAATGCGGATTTCGCCTTATGAATACATCAATTCTTCAACAGAATAAATTGTATGAACATGGTTTTCATTTGGAAACCGAGTTATTAATAAAAGCTGGTTGGCAAAAGAAAAAGATTGGATTCGTCTCCATCCCCACTATTTATAATAAAGAAAAGAGTTCTATAAACAATTTTGCCGATACTTTAAATTTTGTATCATTAATTCTCCGACTTATTAAACAGCGAATATTCAGTTAATGTATAAGCTACTCAGACAAAAAATGGTCGAAAGGTATGTGATTGGGGCAGGAATAAAAGATCCACTTGTGGTCGCTGCCATGAGTAAAGTTGACAGGCATCTGTTTGTTGAGGATGCGTTGAAGCATCAAGCATATACTGGCAGTAGCTTACCAATTGGATATGGACAGACAATATCGCATCCATCCACTGTTGCGCTGATGAGTCACATCCTAAAAATTAAAATGGGAGATAAGATACTTGAAATCGGGACCGGAAGCGGCTATCAAGCTGCAGTTTTGTGTGAAATGGGTGCCAGAGTTTTTACCATTGAGAGAATTGCTGAATTAGCCCATCATGCCCAGCGGTTGTTTAATCAATTACAATATTACAGCATTGCTTTAAAGATTGGGGATGGAACGCTTGGTTGGAATGAACATGCTCCTTATGAAGGGATTATCGTTACCGCAGGAGCCCCGGTGGTTCCTGACACCCTTACAAATCAATTGAGTGAAGGTGGTACCTTGGTTATTCCGGTAGGAGATATTAAACATCAAAAATTACATATTATTCAAAGGCAAAAAGGTAAGTTGACCATGAAAGAAGAAAACTGGCGGCATTTTGTACCACTTATTGGCACGAAAGGTTGGTAGAAATGCGGGATATACTCAAACTCATGATCAAAGGTGGTTTTATTGGAATTGCTAATATCATCCCGGGAGTTTCCGGGGGTACCATGGCTGTGGTGCTTGGTATCTATGAAGATTTAATTGAAGCCATAGGGAACTTTATTACCCGAAAAGAAAAACGCAAGGAATACCTTCTATTCCTTTTAAAAGTATTTGTTGGTGCAGGAATTTCAATTGTGATTTTTTCCTGGCTTATGGATTACTTGTTAACCTATTATGAATCATTTACCTATTTATTTTTTATCGGTCTCATTGCTGGTTCCATTCCAGCGATTTATAAAACCCATCCGAATATGGAATTGAATGTTGCCTCGGCTATTACTTTTCTGGCGGGATTCGGCCTGGTTATCTTTCTTTCTGTTTCAGTTCCCGAGCAGCATGTTGATGGCACCAAGGTTGTAGTTTCGTCCACTAATCTCTGGAAAAGCGGTGTACTTTTTTTTGCAGGGATTCTCTCAGGGGGATCAATGATTGTGCCTGGCATCTCGGGTTCGTTTATTTTGGTATTATTAGGCCAATATCATACCGTTATCAGAGCTGTTAAAAATTTTAATATTGTACGACTATTGTTCTTAGGAGCTGGAATAGCCATTGGTATCTGGGTTTTTGCTAAGTTAATGGATATACTTTTAAAAAAATATCCAAAAGAAACCTTCTATTTTATCTTAGGACTGGTTTGTGCATCGCTTTATCCTATATTTCCAACTTTACCTGAGCTGTTATATCAAAAGATGATAGCTTTCTCAATTGCTTTAATAGCGGCTGCAGTTTCTTATAAATTGGGAGAAATTAGCTAAAGACTCAAATGTTTCAATTCATCATCTTTTTAAATTATAATTAGTTTTGAGAACCAATTAAAAAATAAGGAGAGATGATGAGAATTGCTTCTCTAATCTCCATCTTTTTGCTATGGAATTTAGGTATTAGCCAGGAGGTTGTCGTTCAGGGTGTGCAGGAATCAGAGTTTCATTTTCGGCTAGCGCAAAAAATAACTCCTTTTCAAGGCATTAAAGTCTTAACGGTCAGTTTTGTAGTACCGCAAAATTTTTCTTCACAAACCTATCAACAGACTATAGATGAAATCGATTTTCAGTTCTTACCAATGCCGGTAAGGCAAGTTGAGGAAGTTGATAAGAGAGGAAATTTAGTTAAAAAATTTGAATGGAAATCCCCTTCAGCTCCGGTTAATTGTACCATTTTATTTCTAGCACAAAATAGTGTTAAACTTAGAAATTTTGAGAGTGTCGCTCCCTTTCCAGTCGATGAATTGACTTCTGATGTCGAACTTTATCTCGCACCGACAGAAATGATTCAGGCCGATCATCCTGAATTGAAAAATGAAGCTATTTCCCTTTCAAAAGGAAAAATCTCGCAATTGGCAGTAGTGAGGTCCATCTTACATTTTGTAGTAGATCATCTCCGTTATGATCTGTTTCCGGAACAATTTGATGCACTCTATGCTTATCGAAATGGGAGAGGAAATTGTCAGAATTATTCTCATTTAGCTGCTGCACTCATGCGAGCAATAGGAATTCCGGTGCGAATTATAAATGGAATTACTCTAGAGAAAGAATATACTGTGCAAATGGGTGATTCAGAATATAGTTTTGATATGGCCACCGGTCGACATTCCTGGATCGAGGTGTATTTCACCGATGTGGGTTGGATTCCTTTTGATGCGCAACAGACTGAATTTTTTGTGAGTAACCGATATGTAAGAATTGAAGTGGGACTTGATAATATTGAAACGATACAGGATGGACTGGTAAAATGGACTCAGCAGGCAGAAAATTCTGATAATGTGCCTCAATTGGAAGAGGTTATTGAATCCAATTTTACCAGTGACAGAGTTGCTTTTGTTAGTGAAAGGAAACTTGCAGGTCCAAACAAACTTTTATTAACACCTCCCTTAGAAATTCCTCAAATACCTTTAGCTACAGTGGAACAGCCGGAATTCTCAGATTGGCAAACACCTGCGGAAATTGAGAAGATAGACAGCATGGAAATTGATTTTACAAAATTATTATACGAAATTCCCTTTGAATATGGGAATATGGATTTCCCAAGAGGATTTGATTTCCTGACTGCCAGATTCTGGGGATCGGAAGAAGGCGAACTGAAGAGAAATTTTATTGTGGAAACAGCTGAGTACGTAACAGCAAGAGAACAATATGCCCAAATCTTTGTCCTGGATGAACCAATTTTGTTAAAAAAAATTGGTTTGCCATTACATGCTTTTGGTGGAAATGGTTTTCTATGGCTTGAAATAAGTGAAGACCAAGCTGGTCAACCAGGAGATCCGGCTGCTGCAAGTCGTAAAATACCAGTCCAACATATCAGAATTCCCAGGGGATATGATTGGGTAGACTTTGACCTATCGAGTGACGGCTTGATTTTATCACCGGGAAAATATTGGTTCTCTTTAAACTTTTCGGGAAGCCCTATTGTGAACTGGTTCTACACTTACGGTAAACCCGTCGGTCCTACAGAGGGAACCCGAAGTAGGAAAATTGATAAGGAAGAATGGTCAAAGATATTATCATATGAATTTAATTATCGGATTTTGGGTTTAGCAGTGAAAGAGTTTAAAAAATATTGAGATCATGGTTTTTCTTTGCGAGATTTCTTGATAGGGAAACACAGATTGATTTCCAATTTTGAAAATACATAAATTTTAAAACATCATTCGGTAAAGAATCAGTGTTTTATTCACCTAATGGATCAGAGGTTAATTACAATTATATCCAATAGATATTATTTCTTCCAGTAGGATGGAGCAAATAGGATGAGTACAGTATAGATCTCTAGTCGACCTGCCAGCATAAAGAATGTTAAAATCCATTTTCCAACCAGGGAAATATTGGCATAATTATCAGTAGGACCCACACAACCTAAACCGGGACCGATATTACCTAAAGTGGCAGCAACTGATCCAAATGCTGAAACCAGATCTAAGCCGGTAAGAGACATTGAGAGAACACCGCCAACAAAAAGTCCCACCATCAACGCTAAGAAGCCCAATACATTTAATACAATTTCTCTCTGAATTACTGTGTTTCCAACTCGAACCGGAATTACTGCACTGGGATGCAATAGTTTTTTTATCTCTGTTCTCACAAATTGAATGAGAACAAATAGGCGAATTATTTTCATTCCACCACCAGTGCTCCCGGCACAGCCCCCGATAAACATAAAGAGAAACAGAATAAATTGAGAGCTGATACTCCACTGTTCGTAGTCCGAGGTTCCAAAACCAGTTGTGGTCAATATGGAAACAACCTGAAACAATGTTTTACGGAAAGCTTCTTCAATGTTCGGGAAATGATTGGTGAATGTATCATAACCTATAAGTAGTGTTGCACCTGTGATCAGCAGGAGGTATAGAGAAAATTCCGGATTTCCGCGGTATGAGGTGAAATCTTTTCGTAAGAAACGATAATGTAGTGAAAAATTTGTTCCGGCAAGCAGCATAAAGAAGATGATAGTATATTGAATAAAAGCATTATCATAGTGGCCTATACTGGCATTTTTAGTTGAAAAACCTCCGGTTGCCATGGTACCGAAAGTGTGGCAGAAAGCTTCATGAATATTCATTCCACCGAAAAGCAGAAATATTACTTCTAGAGCCGAGATTAAAATATAAACCCCCCAGAGGATTTTAGCTGTCTCGGTGATTCGAGGGGTAAGTTTGTCAGGTACCGGACCGGGCACTTCGGCCTTGAATAACTGCATTCCACCAACCCCTAGGAAAGGAAGTATGGCAATTGAGAGCACAATAATGCCCATTCCCCCCACCCAGTGGGTAAAGCTTCGCCAAAAGAGAAGACCATGAGGAAGATTTTCGACATCAACTAATATAGTTGCACCGGTAGTGGTGAATCCTGACATTGTTTCAAAAAATGCATCGGTCAGGGAAGGTATATGACCTGATAGCAAAAATGGTAGACATCCGAATAATGAGAATGAAGTCCATCCCAGGGTAACGATTGCAAAACCTTCTCTGGCTCTCATTTCCCTGTTGAGTCGTGTTAGTTTGAAAGAGAGAAAACCAGCAATGAATGTAATGATAGCTGAAATGATGAAATAGAGATGATCCCCACCTCCATAATACAATGAAAAAGGAATAGGCAGCAACATGGTTGCAGCGAGGAAAAGAAGTAAAAATCCGAGAATGTGTATTACTGTTTTGATTTGCATTGTTTAAACTATCTATCAGAAATTAACCTGGTAGACATTATGACCATGATTTACTTAAAAAGATTCTCCACATCGGAAAGTGCATTGGGCATGGCGAATATAACCACTCGATCTCCCACTTTTATTTGGGTGTTTCCCGTTGGGATAATTACTTCCTTGCCTCGCTGTACGGCACCAACCAGGGCAAATCGTGGGAAATGAATTTCTTTCAGAGGTTTTTTAATAATTTTTGAATGATTTTGTGGAATGATTTCAATTATTTCGGCCTCAACTCCAGGAATGCTGGCGAGACTTTCAAGGGTACTTTTTTGGATAAATCTGAGAATGGCATTCACAGTCAGTAGTTTTTTACTCACAACCGCGTCCATACCTATGGTTGGAGTAATGGGCAGGTATTCGGTCTTATTCACCAGGGCAATTGTTCTGGGTACCTGAAGATGCCTTGCCATTAAAGTAGAAATAATGTTGGTTTCATCATCACCGGTTACGGCTATGAAACAATCCATATCAATGATGCCTTCCACAGCTAGCAAATCCATATCTGTTCCATCCCCATGGATGACCAGGGCCTTTTTCAAGAAATCGGCAATTTCTTCGGAGGTATCTGAGCGACTTTCAATTATTTTTATATTTAATTCGCTTTCTAGATCTCGCGCTACATACCTTCCGATTAAACCACCGCCTAATATCATGATGTTTTGAATGGAGACATTCTCTTTTCCAGTGATTTGGACGACTTTAGAAACTGAATTTTTATCGCAAATGGCGAAGACTTGATCACCTGCCACTAAAATATCATTCCCCCCAGGAATGATGGTGTGCTCTTTGCGATTTATGGCAACAATTCTCACGGGAAGATCTCTATGCTCAGACCAGAGGTCCTTTAATTGCTTGTTGAGAATTTTCGAATCCCTTTCCAGTCGAATACCGACAAGTTGAATCTGTCCGCCAGCAAATTCCACAACATCGGTTGCACTGCTCTGTTTGATCAGCCTGACAACCGCATCTGCTGTTTCCTTTTCAGGATGAATAAGCATATCCACTCCCAGTTCTTCTCTGGAAAGGATGAAATCTTTCTCCACATATTCGGGATTTCTGATCCGGGCGATTTTATAGGGAATATTTAGTTTTTGGGCATAGCGGCAGGCCAGTAAATTTACTTCATCCACATTACTCATTGCGGCAAAAATATCCATGTCCTCTATTTTGGCATTTCTCAAATTTTCAAAACTGGATGCAGATCCCACTACCACACGGGCATCTAGTTGCTCCTCTGCCCGATGTGCCTGCTGAGGATTTTTCTCTAGAATAGTAATATTGTGTTTCTCGGCAGATAATTTTTTAGTTAGTTGAAATCCAACTTCACCTGCACCAATGATGAGAATGTTCATAAATGTCTATTTTGTTATATACAATATGATTATAATATTTATTGCTCGCTAAAGATATCCTTTAGTGCAGATATGGTATGTTCTATATCATTATCTGTGATATGTAAATTTGTGACTGCTCTAATTTTTGTCCCAGCAAAGGTAAGCATTTTGACACCTCGTTTTGCGAGTGAATTTATTACCTGTTCCCCACTTTGTCCACTCTCTTTAACATCGAAAACGATAATATTGGTCTGTAATGTTTCCTGATCTATTCTTATTCCCGGAAGGGTGGCAATAAAATCACCAAGATTTCTTGCTCTTCTATGATCTTCTTTTAGTCTCTCCAGATTATTCTGTACAGCATATATTGCCGCTGCTGCAAGAATTCCAGCCTGTCTCATACCACCCCCGTATACTTTGCGGTAATATCTGGCTCGCTTAATAAACTCATACGATCCCACAATGATAGATCCAACCGGAGCCCCCAATCCTTTCGAAAAACACAAAGAGGCGGAATCGAAATATTGACAATATTCCTGAATAGAAATTCCAGTAGCAATCGATGCATTCCATAACCTGGCCCCATCCAGATGTATATGAATACCATTTTCCCTGGCAAAATGTGAAATCCGTTTGATTTCATCGAGAGGGAATATCGTGCCTCCTTCGCGGTTATGGGTGTTTTCAATGCAGATCAGCGCAGTTTGCGGGTGATGAACATTGGCTGGTCTAACGGCTTGTTTTACCTGCTCAAGTGTAAAGCACCCACGGTTCCCTTTTAAAGGCATAATTTGTACCCCGGATAATAAAGCCGGAGCACCACTTTCATAATTATAGAGATGAGAATTATGTTCTACAATAACCTCATTTCCCGGTTGAGTGTGCACATTTATAGAAATTTGATTGCTCATTGTTCCGCT
>Ga0209635_10004868_pt1 | contig 10582 bp, 9 predicted proteins | sample DeeMarSWOR230_32_FD_187463 | JGI IMG/M metagenome (GOLD analysis project Ga0209635, IMG submission 187463) | Marine sediment microbial communities from White Oak River estuary, North Carolina - WOR-2-30_32 (SPAdes) (version 2) | ecosystem: Environmental > Aquatic > Marine > Intertidal zone >...
CACTGAGCCTGCGAGGGTGATAGGTCCCGTGGCTCCGGTTAAGGGCATGGTCATCGCAACCACTGGGATGCCTTGCTTAGAAAACTCTAGCGCGGCATCTGTCTCGCCTAGGGGCAGAATTAGGGGTGACATCATGCAGGCCACGGCGGATATGATAGGTCTCTTCCTTAACTCTTTGAGTCCTCCAGCAACAGCCGCCGCCATCTTTATCAGGTAAATCGCTTCCTCCGGAAGATAAGTAGCCCCGCTTACGAAGTGTTTCTGGGTATTATCTAACGCGGCGTCATATTCGTGCAGGACATGCGCGTGCTTTGGAAAGTCTAAGGGGGTTACCGTGGGGTAGTAGAGGTCGGCACCTTTCAACGCGTCAACTATAAGTGCGCTCTTAGCTACGTCATCTTTAGTTGAAGGTCTCCTCGCGCCCGTTTCCAAGTCGATCGTTGACAGGCCGGTTCCATCCGTGGAGCAACTTATGTGAGTGCCGTCTAGTCTTACGTCATTCTTCGGGTTCCTAGCGCACAGTTTGAAGGACTTTGGCGCTTTTCTGAGGGCTTCCTCGACCAAGTGCGGGGGGATCCAAGCCATTTGCTTTTTATGATCAACGTCTGCCCCTGATTCTTCTAGGATGGTTAAGGCTTCCTTGCTGAATACTTTAACTCCCATCTTCTCCAGAAGTTCCAGCGAGTTTAAGTGAATGTTGGTCACGTCGTCCTTGTCCAAAACTTCCATTGGCTTTAGCTTTCTTAGACCTACCATCACCAGTCACCTCATTTCCTTGCTGCAAGCAAGCCCTTAATCACTTTAACTGCAGAGTTAGCGTCGGGGGCATAGACAGCTCCTACCTCTTCAGCCCATTGCGGCGTCGCCGCTGCCCCTCCGACAATGTAGACCAAATTTGCCTTCAAGCCGGATTTCGCTATGGCGTCGGCTAGTTCCTTTTGTGCCGGTGCGGTAACGGTCATAAGGGTTGACGCTCCGATCACGTCGGCTTCCACTTCCTTCGCCTTCTCAATGAACTTCTCCGCTGAGGCGTCTTTTCCCACATCGTAAACCTCAAAGCCTGCGGCCGTCAGTAGGCAAGAGACAAGGTTTTTCCCTATATCATGTATGTCTCCCGCGACGGTGCCGATAACGACTCTACCTAACACTTTTCGTTTGGCTTTTCTGGCTAAAATCTCTGGTTCAAGAACCTTCACGGCTGATGACATGGCCTCAGCAGCAGCGATAACGTGGGGTATGAATAGCTCGCCTTTTTCGAAGAGGTCTCCAACCTCTCGCAATCCTTTCGTCAACCCTTTCTCAATGGCATCAATAGGGTTCATACTAATCTTCAAGGCCTTTCTAGCGGCTTCTACAGCAGCTTCTCTGTCAAAATTTTTTACTGCGTTCTCCAGTTCGGAAAGAACGGCTTGCTCCTCTTGCATGCCAACCACCTTTTGATCAGGCTATGGTGGACTATCAACTAATAATATTTCTGCACTAGCACGCGTGGTCTATGAATATTTCCGCTACGGCTACGCATATATATGCTGAGGCGAAATGCTTTTAAATATTGGATGCAAGAACTTTGAGCTAAGGTTTGTGGAGGTCAATTCATAATGTCTCTGGATAAACCGTGGAGGTTGTACGTAATTGTCGCCGCAATCATATTCTTGTTGCTTGGAGTCAGTATTGGTTGGTTCGTGAAACCGCCAACAGAAGAGGTCACCCCGCCGGGTTGGGTTTCGCCAGAAGAGTACGAAGAGGCGCTTCTCGCGCGTGCGTATCCCTTCCCAGAGATGCCATCATCTAACTACACGGGTACGCTCCGCGTCTTCACTTGGGAAGGGCTCGGCCGTGAGGAAGAGATGTGGTGGAACGAAGGCCCATGGGGATTCAACAAAATCTATCCAAACGTGGATATTGAGTGGCTTGGTTTTACGGATGAGCCCCATGCCATGTCAATGTTGCAGATGGATCCGGATTACGCGGATGTCATAGAGGTTTGTGGAGGTCAATTCAAATTGATCGACGAGGGTTTGATCGAGCCCTTAAACCACACGATGGTGCCGCTTGTCGCTGAATTTTTCCCCGAATGGGAATTTTACGACGCGTTCTGGAAGGATGGCGAATTCTATGCGGTCCCATTTGAATTTGGGTATACGTCGCTCACATACAGGATTGACATGTTTGAGAACTGGAATATTGCGGAGGCGCTTTGGGACGACACCGCGATTTTGTTTTCAGACATACCCGCGCTGGATGAACAGATTTACATGTACGATTCTGTAATCGAGATTATGGATTTGGCAGCCACCCACGTAGGATACGACATAACCGTCGAGGACATGATAGATTGGACCTCGAATGAGACGAAGTTCGCAGAGGTTAAGAATGCGCTGTGGGATTTCAAACCCAAAGTAGCGTCGTTCTATACAGGCGTCGGAGAAGCTTACTCGGCATTGATGGATGGCGAATGCGCGGCGGTTATTGGGTGGTGCGATATGTACGCCAGCGTAAAAGCTGGGCCGGATGAGGAGTTCGGCACGGATGACGACGTTGACGTCGGATTCTCGTTCTTTTCCCCCATGCTCTCATGGGGATCTGCATACACTATAAATGCGGGTCTCAAGGAAAGGGATCCGGAGCTCTACGCGGTGGCCCACGCTTTCCTCAACGCAGCGGTGACTAGGGAGGCATGCGCCAATAAAATCATGGAGTGGTACACCGGAGCCCCCAACAGATATTCCTACGAAATAGTCGCCGATGAATTCCCCGAATTCATACCAATCATAGAGGAACTCCGTCTCGACGATCCGGCCTTCTTCGCTGAAGAAAGCGCTTATTGGATAGAACCTCCCTCTGACGTGATAAACAAATGGGAAGCGTTCTGGCTCGATTTCAAATTGTGAAAATAGTAGATTTCTCGAAGTAGAAACGACCGACTCCCAATAACGAAGCGATTGATTGAGCAATTCGCCAAGCCTTGTGAAGAAAATCCCGAAACATGAGCCAGAACTGTGGATGAGCCCTCTTTTGAGTCAGAAAAGACAAACCAACTCCCTTGGTTTCCCAATCTGAAGCCATCAAAAGAAAACAGCCTAGAATTGGCCATACTTGTTCCGTAGATTTCCACCTTAAGAGACGTCAAGAAATCTTTAGAGTTGGGGAAAGTGATTTTGTACAATGGCGTACTAAGCGAAATTGACACGGATAAAAGGAAATCCTAGTTTACATTTCTGGGAAAGAGATTGCATATAATTGGAGAACGTGCCCGAAGAATAATGGATTATCAAAAATCTCGGAAAGGAAGTCAAATCAGTTTGAACGGTGGAATTGTAGTTCAGCTAAGAAGCGTACCTTGGATTTGAATGTAAACATGCATTTAATAAATTCATTCGCGCTTGGCCCTAATGGCGCTGATGAGGAAAAGGCACGTGAACGCCAACGCGATGAGGACCATGAAACTTGAGAGGGCCATCACTAAGGGTAATCCTTCGAAGCGCCTAAGTCGGCCATATACAAAATACGGAACTGTTGGGTCACTTCCCGCTAGGAAGCTGGCGATAGCGACATCCTCCAAAGAAATGATAAACGTCAAGAACATCGATACGAAGATCCCAGGCTTGATGAGAGGGAAGGTGATTTTTCTGAAAGTGGTGAATCCGGTCGCTCCCAAGTCTTGGGCGGCCTCTTCTAAGGATCGATCAAAACCGATCAGCCTCGCCATGAGCACCAAACTGGAATAAGGTAAGGCTACAAGGATGTGCCCCAATGCGAGGGTGAATAGAGAAAGCTTTAGATCGAGTGTCCATTGAAGGAGCAAGAATAAACTAGTTCCAATCAATAAATAGGGAATGGCTATTGGCACCAAGAGTGAAGACAACAAAACGTTCTTGCCTCGGAATACACGGCGAACAAGAACGAAGGCCAACCCGAGACCCATCAAAGTAGCCACCACAGCTACGGCAACCGCGAGCACGAAAGAATTTTTAACAGTGGTGGGAGCAACCGGATCGGAGAAGAAAGCGTCCCACCACCTCAAAGTGAACCCCCTCCATGGGAAACCTGCTGATAACGAATTGTTGAAGGAGAACGCAAGTAAGGATAGAGGGGAAAGATAAATAACTAGCAGGAACAGGTAGAAATAAGTTGAGAGGATTCTCTTCCCCCGAAGCATTTTACAAGCTCTCCATAAGAGTTCTCAAACCTGTTTTACGAATCAGAACGAAGGAGGCGATTAACGCTATTCCCACCAAGAGGAATGACATCGCTGAGCCAAAAGGATAGTTCATTCTCTTGAAAGCCTCCTCAATCGCCGTACCAATCGTGGCCCCCGAGGTCCCACCCGCGATGACGGGCGCTACGAATTCACCGAAGGTGGGGATCATTACGAAGAAAGTTGCCACGAGGAGCCCCGGCACGCTCAAAGGTAAAGTTATCTTCCTGAAGTTCTCCGAGGGACTCGCTCCCAGATCCGCCCCGGCCTCGAGGAGGGTTCTGTCTATCTTCTCTAGCGAAACGAAGATGGGGAGAACCAGCCACGGCGCCCAACTAATGACCAGCACAATTATGACTGCCATCCAAGTCTTCCACAATTTCACACGCTCCAATCCAACCCCCACAAGTAGGGTGTTCACTAGACCGCTGTGCCCGATGATCATCCTCCACCCGAGGATTAGGATGACCCAAGAAACCAAGTAAGGCGTCATGATCAAGGCAAGCAACACATATTTGTATTTCCCCCCACGCGTGGAGATGTAATAAGCCACTGGATACGCCAGGGCTATCGACCCCAGCGTCACCGCTGCAGAGATCCCAAGCGATTTAAGAAGCAACCTGACGTACAGCCCTTTTTCCCCTACGAAAATATCCACGTAATTCTGGAGGGTCCACGTCGGGATCATATCGTAACCAACCTTGGTCCAAAAGCTGTAGATGAGCATCACGGACAAAGGCAAGACGAGAAAAACCACAAGCCAGAAGACCCCGGGGAATAATCGCCAGTAGTATCCTAGTTTTTTCATTTCTAGGAGTATGAACAACAATTTCTTGAGATTTAGGCGTAAGCGGGGTGGCAAATAGCTCAGGATAGGTCTGAGATGGTCAGCTAAAATGCATAGCACCCTCTTCCCTGTGGTGGTGTCGTCTTTCAATTCTAGTTTCCCTCAATGGTTATATGATCATGTTAGCGTCCCTTTTACTCCAACCAACCTTCACTTTCTCTCCAAGCCTAAAGATGCGCGCGCCCTTCACGCCAGAGCTTAGCGCTACAACCGTAATCAAAGAGTTGTTCTCCAATAAAACTCTGTAAGTAGTGACCAGGCCTTGGTAATAGGCTTCCTTGACTTCCCCAGCAAATATGTTGTCTAAGCCTTTTAACGTTCTTCCGATGGAGATTTTCTCTGGCTTGGCGCAGACCAGAACTGAGCGTTTGTTGGAGACTTGAGGCTCGGGTTCAACAATGATTCGCCCTAGACCATCAACTTCAACCACACCGTTCGCATAACTTCCCTCAAACAGGTTGCTTCGCCCAATGAAATCGGCTGTAAACCGGGATTTGGGTCTTTCATAAATCTTCATTGGTGTTCCGATCTGCAGGACTCTACCGTCCTTCATAACCGCTATGCGGTCAGACATCGTGAGGGCTTCGCCTTGATCATGGGTGACGTAAATGAAGGTCGTGCCAACCTCACGCTGAATCCTCTTCAGCTCAACAACCATTTCCTCTCTAAGTTTTAAGTCTAAGGGGCCTAAAGGCTCGTCTAGAAGCAGCACTGTGGGCTCATTTACTAGGGCTCTCACGATAGCAATTCTCTGCTGTTCACCACCACTTAGCTCTCTAATCTTCCTCTCTTCATAACCTGGAAGTCTCACGAGATTCAGCATTTGTTCAACCTTTCTTTTAATCTCATCTTTAGGTAACTTCTTTATTTTCAAGCCAAATGATATGTTATCATAAACATTCAAGTGAGGGAATAAAGCTAAGTGTTGAAATACAAGATTGGTGGGTCTCTTGAAGGGAGGTACATCTGTCATCAGTTCTCCTCCAATATGCACCTCTCCTTCAGTTGGCTCCTCGAACCCCGCAATCATTCTAAGCGTAGTAGTTTTTCCGCATCCTGAAGGCCCCAAGAGAGAAAAGAATTCGCCCTTTCCTACCGAGAAGGAAACGTCGTCAACTGCAACAACGTCTCCAAATTTCTTGGTTACGTTTTTTAACTCCACATCTATTTTCATAATGAGGCCCCCCACCAAGCTTGAATACCACAATTCAAGATAAATAAGCGTAGCGATTTCACGGTATAGATAAGAAATACTATTCTACGCGCGCTCACACTCTTATAGAACATGTCCCAAATCATAGGCGAGGTTAGTAGAATATGAGGATCTTCATTCTTGGCGGAGCAGGTGCGATGGGTTCAGAAACCACCAAAGACATAGTAAGTACTAGCCAATTTTCGGAGATAGCAATAGGGGATATAGCTGTAGAAAGGACAAAAGAGTTCATCTCCCAAATAAAAGATGAAAGACTTTCAATTGTCAAGGTTGATGCAAACAACATTGATGAAATCGTTGAGGCCATAAAAGGGTTTGACATAGTTGCCTGCGCCCTGCCCTTCAAGTACGACTTCAACGTCACAAAGGCTTGCATAAGGGCTAAAGTCAACGGCATCGACCTGTCAAGCAATGAAAATCAATTCGCACTTGACGATGAGGCAAGAGAAGCAGGTATCACCTATGTAGCAGGTTGCGGAGCCACGCCTGGCACAACCAACATGATGGCGAAGTATGGGATAAGTAAGCTTGATAGTGCCGAGAAAGTAGAGATTGCTTTTGCGGCCTTCAGATGTACCGCTATTGCGCCGGGTCTATTATACACAACCCTTTGGGAGTTTGACCCAGACGTGGAAGAAAGAGCCTATTATGAAGACGGCGAATTCATTAGGGTTAAACCCTTAGAGGGAGCGAAAACTGTCGAATTCCATGAACAAATCGGAAAGCAAGAGGTTGTTTACGTTCCCCACGAGGAAACCCGCACATTACCTAGAACGTTTCCAGAGCTAAAGAAGGTGGAAGTTAGAGGATGTTTTCCACCACGAACCATGGAGTTGGTCAGGATGATGGTGAAATACGACTTCTACCAGAAACAACCCGTCGAGGTAAACGGTGAGAAAGTGAAACCGATAGACTTCATGTTCAACTTTCTTCTTCAAAATCCAGAAGCCAAGAAAACCCCCGTCTGGGCCTATGGCTTGGTTGTTGAGGTAGTGGGACAGAAGGGTGGAAAGCCTGCGAAGGTCTCCCTAAAAAACGGCCATCCGCCAATGGAGAGTTGGGGAGGGAAATCTGCATATGGCAAGAATGTTGGGATCCCCCTTTCTATCGGAGCACAGATGATTGCAGGGGGAAAAGTGAAAGGAAAAGGAGTGCTTCCTCCAGAGGCGAGCCTGGACGCTATAAGTTTCTTCAATGAATTATCAAAGAGAGGCATAAAGATACATGAAAGAATGGAAAGATACATTGGTTGATTACGAAAGGTACCTACCGACTTCGCACGCATTTGTAGTTGGCCTATAGCAGAGGAACAAACCACCAACTTCTCAATGTATGGTTAAAGTTGCATGCATTAAATCAAAAAGCAGAATTCAAGATATTATCCAAGGGATTCATATGGCATTTGGACGTCTAGCATTGCTGTCTGATGATGAGATTGCAAGTGTCCACGAAACAAGCCTGAAGATATTGCAGCAAATCGGAATAAAAGTTCTCAGCAAAAAAGTACAGAGTCTGCTAGCTGAAAACGGCGCAAAAATAGACGCCGCTAACTCAATCGTAAGGATTCCAAGCTCCCTCGTGGAAGAAGCGATTAGAAAAGCGCCAAAAGAAATAGTCCTGTGCGGGAGAAGTCCAAGATTTGACCTTAAACTTCCATCAAAAGACTTCACTTTCGTTGCTACAAGCGGCTACGCAACCTTCATGAAAGACCTAGAAACCGGGGAAAAAAGAATGACAAAAACGTCGGATTTGAGAGATTTTGCCATTCTAGCTGACTATCTGGACGAAGTTGATTTTTTCGACGCTATTGTGGCTCCTACGGAACTTCCGCCTTCTGTTCAAACAGTCCATAGCTTAGCCGTTTCATTTGAATGTACAGAAAAGCACATTTTGAATAGAGCTCTTAATGAAAAACAAGCGAAATGGCAAATCAAACTGGCGTCGGCCGTTGCCGGCGACGAAGAGAAACTCAGAGAGAGACCTATATTCTGCTCGGTGAATTGTCCCGTTAGCCCGCTTCTATTTGAGGAAGGCTCATCTGAAGCCATGATTGAGTTAGCTAGGGCAGGAATTCCAGTTGTGCCCATGTCAATGGCGTTATGTGGCAGCACAGCCCCAGCAACAATTGTTGGAACACTAGCTATAGTTAACACTGAAAACCTTGCCGCCCTTGCCATTCTCCAATGCTCTAACTCAGGAGCTCCAATGGTCTACTGCGCAGAATCAACGTCAGCAAACATGAGGACAGGCGACATCAACTATAAGGCACCAGAGCTCCCTCTTATCGCGGCAGGAGCCACTCAAATGGCAAGGCTGTACAATCTTCCTTGCTACACAACGTCTATAGGGATGGATGAGACCCCAAATGATTGGGAATCCCTTATTGGGGCTTCTGAAAAGTTTGCTCTGATACAGTTGGGTCGCGGCGACATCTCTGCTGGGTTAGGTTCTCTTGAAAACGCTGAAAGCTCTGCACTGGAGCAGGTGATCCTTGATGTTGAGGCGTGGGAGCAGGCTAAGGCTTATCTGCGTCGATTCAAAGTTGACGAAGAGACTCTAGGGTTTGATGCCATCAGCAAGGTTGGTCCAGGTGGAAACTTTTTGGGACTTAAGCACACTTTAGAACATTTCCAAAAGGAAATATGGCTCAAGAAAGAGCTTGCAATCCTATCCTCAACGGGCGGTTCCCTCATCGAGCGAGCAAAGGAAAAAGTCAAAGAGATTCTTTCTACCCATGTGCCACCTAAACTCGAAGAAGATATCAGACGAGAAATAAACCGGATTCTCCGCAACTGCGGAAAAAACAACACTTAAGCATTGAACGTTTTTCATGCGCGCGTCATCTGCTCGTGGAACTGTCTTTTGACCTTTATCCTTACCCTTCTGGAGGGTCCTTCAAATTCTATGATTTGTTCTCTCCGGTCGACTTGTTTTTATTCTTGATGGCGATGGCCCTCTTCATCTTCTCGTGATAGTCTTCTAGGGCCTTTAGCGCGCTGAGTTCCGCTAACATCCCAAGTTCTAGGGAGTTCCTTTCAAACTCCTCGTAGAAGCCCTTCTCAAGTATGAGCGATACGAAGTCTGTGTTCGTGTAGTTTACTATCTTTAGGGTCCCCTCCATTTTAGGAGGTCTCAAGAGCTCATCCAAAATTCCGGTTATACAGCGTGTAACCGAACCGGTCCTCCTCTCCGCTTGAACGCTGTCCTTGAACCTGTGAGGCAGATATTTCATGACCCAAGTGTAACTCATGCCAATCTCATCTGCTATCTTATGCGCGATCCTCCCAGGCTCCACTCCTGCGCTTCGATAGATCTCCCCCAGCCTCTCCAACAGCTCTGTCTTCTCTTTGTGTGGCACGCTTCGCCTAACGGTGTTGCTGACGATGCGGGCGATAAGCAAGTCCTTCTCGGTTCGGATGTGCTTCAGCCTTACCCTCCTCCATTTTTCATCTACGCCAAACCGGTGTTCTCCATCGATGATGTTCCCATAATAGTCAACCAATATGGGATAAAGCTGGCCGATCCTCTCCGAAGAAGACTTCAGCTGTTGGCTTGTCATGCCCTATCCCCAGCTGTCATCTCTCTTAATATGCGTACCTTGTGTAAAAAAGTTTTTGTCAGTTGGGAATTGGTACCATTCTATTCGCCTAAATCCGTATAGGGTTCAATACGCGCGCATATGCCAAATTGGACTCGCAACACAATTTGTAATTGCTCTGCAACTTGCAGTCTGCGCTTCTCCGTATCCTGTACATCAAAATGCAATTGAAAACCAGCTGCGCCTAAACGACATGCCCCCAAATTCTTCGAGGCGCGCGCCACAACTGGTTTCATTCTGGAAATTCCCGACTTAGAAACTCTTCCTTCAGAAACCTAGCAAGTTCTTCCAGTTCCTCTCGGAAGAGCACAACCTCATCTGGAGCCGCCACGCGTCTATCTTTGCCCCGGCTTATCCTGTAAAGGATATCTGCCTTCTCTCCCGTACCTACCTTTTCGATACTAACCTCCAAGGCATCAGCTATCTTGCTTTTGATTTCAAATGTCTTGCTTCTTATCGGCATACCCATTGCAAGCACCAACCTACCACATAAAAGATTTAAAGCTCTTTATGATGTTTTTCATACTCACTAGACCGATGCGATAAGAGGCCTATATGCTCCGCTTATTTGCTGGTCCGTGTTCGTATAAAGTGATACATAGAAATGAATCCTTACGAAAGGCTAATGACCGTCCTAAGCGGGAGGAAAAGAGACGTCGACCGACTCCCAGTCTGGTGCTCTACCCGAACGGTTACCTTGGATGCCATGAAAATCTTTGGCGCCTA
>Ga0209635_10004870_pt1 | contig 10581 bp, 4 predicted proteins | sample DeeMarSWOR230_32_FD_187463 | JGI IMG/M metagenome (GOLD analysis project Ga0209635, IMG submission 187463) | Marine sediment microbial communities from White Oak River estuary, North Carolina - WOR-2-30_32 (SPAdes) (version 2) | ecosystem: Environmental > Aquatic > Marine > Intertidal zone >...
CTGGTATTTCTGTGACAACAGATGGAACTCACACTGTCTATGTATGGTTGAGAGATGCTGCAGGAAATATTGATTATAATAATTATGATACGACACTATTATACTTGGATCAAGAAGATCCTGCCACTCCAGTTAGTCTTTCCGCTGATCCAGCTTCGTGGACAAATATCGATGATTTTGATCTTTCCTGGACGAATCCCTCCGATCTCTCAGGTATTGTAGGGGTATATTACAAATTAGATTCTGCCCCTACTTCAGATACAGATGGAACCTATATTGCTGGAGCCGATATAGAATCAATTATCGGAATTAATGTAGGTTCTGATGGAATCCATACAGTTTATGTCTGGCTAGAAGATGCGGTTGGAAATATTGATTATACTAATTATGCTACAACAGAATTACATCTAGATATACTCAATCCTTTAGTAGTTAGCGTAAGCTCTACCAATCCTGATGGAACCTATGGAATAGTTGCTGTAATCGATATAACAATAACATTCTCTGAAGCTGTATTTATAACAGGCCTTCCCCAATTAATTCTAGAAACAGGCATTACTGACACAATAATTTATTATACTAGCGGTAATGAAACTGATACTCTTACTTTTACTTATACTGTAGCTTCAGGTCATACTTCTTCTGATCTAGCATATTTTAATGAAACTGCTTTAAGTGGAATAATTAAAGATGTAGTAGGAAATGACGCAGATCTGGAACTTCCAATACCGGGAGCCTCAGGATCTCTTAGTTTTAATAAGGATATCATAATTGATACTACGGGACCAACAATCACAAATGTTAGTGCCACTAATGCAGATGGAACCTATAGAACAGGCGCTGTAATCTATATAACAATCACCTTCTCGGAAGCAGTCGATGTTACGGGTACGCCCCAACTTACTTTAGAAACGGGTTCTATAGACGCTGTGGTAGATTATAGTAGTGGAAGTGGAACAGCTATATTAACATTTACATATACAGTAGCTTCAGGCCAGAATTCATCTGATCTTGATTATATCTCCTCTAATGCTCTATCTCTGAATGGAGGGACAATTCGAGATGCAGTACTTAACGATGCTGATTTAGAGCTTCCTGCACCTGGAGCTGCCGGTTCTCTTGGTGCGAATAAGGATATTGTAATAGATACGACAGTAGAACCTGGACCAGATTTAACTCTATGGTTAATAATTGGAGGAAGCGCAGTCGGAGTTGCAGTAATTGCCACGGTAATTATCTTAAGAAGAAGAAAAGGAAAACCTAAATATAATTATTAAATTTTTTTTTTATTTTTATTTTTTTTATTAAAAAGAGATATTAAAAATTATTTTTTATAACTATATCATAAATTTGTTCTTATTTCATAAAAGGTAATATAAGATTACTAAAGCCAAAGTGAAAAATGTAAGAGTTAAAAATTTTCTCACCTTACTTTTTTTACTTTTATCTAAGGTTTTGTAATATTTAGTTTTAACAAGAATAGTAGATGCAGGAATCATTGCACCCATACTAATGATTGTAAGATAAAATCCCATCGGTCCAGTAATTATATCAAAGAAATTAAAAGGTTCTCCAGTATATTTTACAAGATTTACTCTTGCCCACCCAATGTTCCCAACAGTGTCATTTGCATAGAAAATTATTGTTATTTTATCACCGTGAGTTAAATTATCCCATAGATTTTGCCACATAGATTGATCTATTTTTCCATACTCGCCCGTAAATAGCACCTTTTCGTTTATTTCCTCAATAATATACCAAGTAGAATCTAGGTGAATATCAAAAACTGAAATTTCAAAAAATGGAGAATCCCTTTCAACATTTTGATTCTCAGAAGGAGATATTATTGTAATATTGGGAAGAATAGAATCTTTTTCTAAATATAATTTATATAGATCATTTAAGTTGCCGACAGTATCGTTTGCGAAAATTTCGATAGTAAATAAACCTTCGGGCAAATTAGCCCATATTGTACTCTCAAGTGCTTGGGAAATGCTGTTTAATAAGTATCTGCTTTCACCATTAATTCTATACCAAATTTTATCTAAATTTGGATCAACCGCGGTTATATTTATATAGGGAGCTCTTCTACACATAGTATTATTATAGGGTAAATTGATATAAACAATGGGAATAATAATATCTTTTCGAAGAATAACTTCATCATAACCAAAATTTCCAGCGGTGTCATTAATATAGAACTTAATTAAAACAGTGCCGTTGCCAATTGCATTCCAGGCATTTTGATCTAATTGAATATTCAATTCAGAAAAGGTAAAGTTAAGATTATTTAAAGTATACCATGTAGTATCAATTTCTATACCGCTTTTATAAATTGTAACGTTAGGAGATAGTTGACCAAATAATTCATAATCATGAGGAGGATCGATATTAATAATTGGGTCAATCGTATTTTTTCTTACTATTCTATCAAAATGATTTACATTATTTAATGAATCATTTGCAGAAAATCGGATAGTTAAGGTACCATCTCCAAATAAATCCCATGCAGATTGATTAACCGTGCCAGAAAAAGGCACACCAGAAAGAACAGAAATGAAATAAAAGGATGAGTTAAAAGTTGATCCAATTAATTGGTACCAAGTCTGTTCTAAATTACCTTCAGTTACAGTAATATCATAATTTGGAGCTATCGCACCAAAAAGAGTATTATGTTGAGGGGAATAGACAGTTATATCTGGGGGAGCAGTATCTTTATAAATAATTAATTTAAGAGAGTCATTAATATGCCCAAAAATATCTTCTGCAAAAATTTCCAGTAAAACGGGTCCATCTGGTATAGGCAACCATATACTCCATGGAACTTCATAATCAGTATCATTAGGAATAACTTGTGGCGTCATAACGCCAAGTTTATATCGAATAACATCAAAATTAGGATCATAAGCAATTACATGGATAATGGGATAACTACTCCAATAGGAGTTATTCTGAGGCGAGGTCACATAGACATTGGGAGGCAATGTATCCTTATATAAAACGAAGAAGTACGTGTTATTAACATTACCTGCTGTATCATTTGCGAAAATGTTTATTATGAACTCTCCCTGGGATAAACTATTCCATATTGTAGCATCTAATGGTTCTGATACTCCCTCCTCAAGTATCCCTTTATCCGTTCCAACAGTATACCAAACTGAATCAAAATTCACGTCATTAACATATATTTGAATATCCGGAGCTACGCTGTAATAAGTATTATTGTTGGGCAAATATGGATTTACGTTCGGAAGAGTAGTATCTTTAAACAAGGTTATTTGTACTAGATCATTAAGATATCCAAAGGTATCATTAGCAAAGAACTCTATAAGAAAAGCCCCTTCAGGTAAACTATTCCAAATATCAATATCAAACATTTCATCAGTGTTATTGGTTAGAGTAAAATTTTCTGATCCAGCTTGGTACCAAATTGTATCTAAACTTAGATCTATAGCCATTACATTAAGAGTTGGGGGCCCATTCCAAACACTACCAGCTACTGGCGTATTTATTATTACTTGCGGGGGTTGAGTGTCTTTATAGAGAGTTAAAACATAATTGTTACTGATATGATTAAAATCATCAATAGCCCATATGTACATCTCAAAAGGACCATTTCCTAAAGAGTTCCAAACGTTGCTATCTAGCAATTCTTCAGTATTATTTAGTAACAAGTCTTGATATCCTCCAACTCGATACCAGATGTCGTCTAAATTTGGATCTATAGCAGATACATTAATGGGAGGTCGTGTATTCCAACTTGTTCTATTTAGTGGTGAATTTATTATAATATTTGGCGGTAAAGTATCTTTATATAACATTAATGAATAAGAGTTATTGAGTTGATTTAATGTATCGTTAGCAAAAAGTTCTATAATAAATGCTCCTTGAGCTAAACTGTTCCATAATGAACTATTTAAGGGAGTCGGAGAATTATTAGGTAATTCTATCTCAGTTGTGCCAATCTTATACCAAATTTTATCAAGGGTTAAATCAGTAGCAATTACATGAATATCTGGGGGAGAAGCATAATACGTTTGATTCGTGGGAGAACTAATAGTCAATTGAGGAGCACTAATATCTTTATATAACAATAAAGTATAAGTATCATTTAGATGGCCAAATGTATCATTAGCAAAGATTTGTACGTAAAAAGCTCCTTCAGATAAACCATCCCATATATTAGCATCAAGTATTTCTTCTAAATTATTTGTTAAGGAAATATTAGTAGTTCCTACTCGATACCACACATCTTGAAAATTAGGATCATATGCAGATACATTAATGTAAGGAGCTGAATTCCAATAAGTTAAATCATCGGGCGAATTTATAATTATACTAGGAGCAATAGTATCTTTATACAATGTTAAACTTATTTCATTCCCGTTTCCTAAATCATCAAAAGCGGAAAAAGTGAGTTTAAATTCTCCCTGGGGTAATTGATTCCATATATTTTGATCAAGTCGTACTTCTGTGTTGTTATTATACCAAATATTTTTAGGAGATTCAATTCCAACAACAGAATAAGTAAGAGAAGCAAAATTCGGATCGATTACTGTAATATTTATCAGAGGACGATCATCATAATATGTGAGATTAGATGGTTTATTAATAGTCATTCTGGGAGCTAGAACATCTTTATATAAAGTGTGAGAATAGGTATTATTCACATTTCCAACAGTATCGTTAGCATAAAAATAAATAGTGAACTCCTGTTCTCCTAATAAATTCGACCAAATAGTATAATTTAAAGGTTCTGATACTCCGTTTGTCAATAAAATTTTTGTTCCTCCCACAGTATACCAAACACTATCAAGGTTTAAGTCTGTTGCTGATAGATGAATATCTGGTTGAACATTCCATTTTGAACCGTCTTGTGGAGAATTAATTAATAACGCTGGACTGAGTGTGTCTTTTTTAACATAAAATGTATCATTGTATACTTCAAAGTTACCTGCATCATCAAATACCCGAACAGAAACCCAATTAGTTCCTTCTTGACATGCATCAAAATCTATCGTCCAGTCAAGAGTATAAATGGACGCTCCATGATCTGTAAAAATATACGTCCAATCTACTAAAATAGTTCCACCTTGCCCTGTAGCGCTGGTAATTTTATACTGAGCATAATCGAGAGTGGAAGAAGGATTCGGATCAATGAAATCCACATTATACGTAGTACCACCTGCATTACGCCACATATCATCCCCTTCTTGCAGATCATCAATTGTGGGTTTAATTGCATCTAAATACAATAGTGTCGCATTATAATTATTATAATTGATATTTCCTGCGGTATCTCTTAACCATACATAGATGGTGTGAGTGCCATTAGAACTTACAGTAATTCCGGTTAAAATTTCAATATTACTTCCTTCTACATAAATTCCATCGATATCTGATGTGGGAGCAGAGTCCAATTTATAATATACTCCAATAATACCAGACATATCTGAAGGATTTGTCCATGATACGTTAAAATAATTAATATTTGTCCAAGAAGATGGAATTGCTATTAATCCAGATGGGGCTAATGGATCTGAAGTATCTAAATAGAATTGTATAGATACATAGGTATTATAATCGATATTTCCAGCAGCATCCACCAACCATACATAGGCGGTATGTGTTCCATCAATACCTGCAGTAACCACAATAGACTCAATGTTATCACCAGCAACATAGGTTCCGTTTGTATCTGATATAGGAGCAGAATCTAAGCTATAATAAACACCTACTATACCTGAAGTATCAGTAGGATTGGTCCAGGATAGATTAAAACTATCAATATTTGTCCAAGAGGAAACATTTACACTTAGTCCAACTACAGAAGAAGGGTTTGCTGTATCTAATAATAATTGTGTTGATGCATAATTATTATAATCAATATTTCCTGCTGTATCATTTAACCATACATAGATAGTGTGAGTTCCGTCTGTCGCGACAGAAATACCAGAAATTGATTGTATATCAGCACCCGCTTCATAAATTCCACCTGTATCTGAAGTAGGGATAGAATCTAAAGAATAATAGGCACCAACAATACCAGAAATATCTGAGGGATTTGTCCAGGTTAGATCGAAGCTATCGATATTTGTCCATGAAGAGGGAGTTGCTGCTAAGTCAATCGGTGCATTTGGATCTTCTCTATCTAAATACAATAATGTCATATTATAATTATTATAATTCACATTTCCTGCTGCATCTTTTAACCATACATAGATGGTGTGAGTGCCATTAGAACTTACAGTAATTCCGGTTAAAGTTTCAATATTACTTCCTGCTATATATATGCCATCGGTATTAGATGTTGGAGCGGTATATAATTTATAATAGGCTCCAACGATTCCAGAAGTATCTGTGGGATTCGTCCAGGATAAATCAAAATTGTTAATACTTGTCCATGAAGAAGGATCAGCTGAAAGACTAATTGGAGGAGCGGGGTTCACAGAATCCTTCGTGACTTGAACTGAAACTGAATTTTCATTGGCAACAGAATCATTAGCAAAGAAATTTATATCAACTGGCCCATCTGGTAATGAATTCCAAGCACTTTGATCAATAGTACCATTATCTTGGAATAAATATTTTGTGGTATCAGTATTCAATGTATACCACATTTTGTCAAAATTAGGATCTGAAATTTCAACAGTAAAATCTGGAGAGGTTGAATTAAAAAAACCTCCTGTCGGAGAAATAACATTTATGGTTGGAACAATAATGTCAATTCTAATAATTGCATCAGCCTGTCCTACATCACCTAGGGAGTCGTTTACATAAAATCTAATTGTTACAGTCCCATTATTAAGATTGTCCCATAGAGTTTGATCAAAAGTGTCATTTATCTCTTCATTTAATGTTCCTTCTAATTCTTTTGGTACAGATTTCTCACCAGTTTCTAAAAATTCATACCAGCTATAGTTTCCTATTCCATCAGCAATGGTTAATGAATAATTTGGAGCATTTGTTCCAAACAGTGTATAATTATCCGGTGAAAGAATAGAAATAACAGGTGGATCTGATGCTTTTGGTTTGAAACCCTGATTAAAATTATTATCTTCCTTAATAGAAGACATAAAATAAATGATTAAATTCGAGTTAGAAAAAAAAATTATTATAAAGCACAAAATAAAATAAGCCAATAAGTTGGGAATTCGCTTTAATCTTTTATGTGAGTGAAATTTGTACCAATACTTTTTTATTGTTATTTTCCTCATTGCTGAAGGTAAGAGACCCCGCATTAAAACCATTTTTAGAAACCGTATTGGATTTGTTAATTTATTAATAAAAAATTATTGGAATGTTTATATATTTTGTCGTACGTCCCACTTTTTCACGGGAGAAAAAGGAAATTCAATCTTTTCAAAGGTTAGAATCAAATTAAAAAAAATTGACAATCTTTATAGACTTTTAATGGAATAATATAGGATCTTGGTAAAAGAATAAAAGGGAGATAAATTTTTTTTAAAATATCTGCTTAAATTGGTCAAGAAGTTTAATAAAAAAAATAATTAAAAAGAATTTTTATTAAAATTCTAGGAATTCAAGGAATTGTTAAATTATCTTTTTTTTAAAAAATTAATTTTTAAAGAATAATTAATTTTAGTCTTCTAACTGCTAATTATATTATAAGATTAATGATATGGTTGATTGCAATCAAGAAAAGTTAAAAGATGGCTGTGCTTGTACTTATATGAGTTGTTCAAGAAGAGGTAAATGTTGTGAATGTATTGAATATCATTTGAAAATGGACGAATTACATGGTTGTGTTTTTGCAAAAATATCAAAAGATGCGGAAAAATCGTATAATAGAGAGTTTAATTACTTTGCAAAGCTAGTTTTAGGCCAATGAAATCAAGTGAGGGCTGAAGATAATTAATCTCGATAAATACCTTAATGATATCTTTCAAAATATTAGCTTAGAATTCTGTGATAGTTCAGGTGAAAAGTTATTTAATTCCTTAGAATTTGACAAAATTAGTAGAAAAGTACCAGATTGGGGGAATTTTATATTAAGAGGCATAAATTATGATAGCTCCGAAACTTTAAGGACGTTAAGACACATTTTTCGCTCACTATGGGTTTATTATGCAATATTGAGCAATAGATTTGAAGTGAAGATTAAGAATGAGAATCTATCTCTTCTTAGAAACACCTTAATTAGAGTTTATCAATATAATGCTGAGATTTTTCCACTTCTTCTTCTATTTCATGATATTGGCAGACCATTCAATAAAGAATGGCACTCAATTGAATCAGCTAATATAATTAAACAAAATCATTTATTAAGTAAATTTAAATTAAGTTTAAAGCAACAATTAATTCTTTATGGTACTATAAAGTATCACTTACTCCCAGGTACTATATACACAGGTGAATCTAGTTATTATGGAGCGATTTCTATGTTTAACGATAAAGATTTACAAATTATATGGCAATCTACTAAGGATATTTCAATTTTTTTTCATACTTTAAATGCTTTCACATTAGTTGATATTTGGGGTTATGATTATTCAAAGATTTATGATCATTATTTCAGGAATTATGATAAGATCCGATTAAATTTATCAGATATTTTTAATAAAACTAAGTCGTTTGAGTTTGAAGAACGCAGTTTTGCTTTATTTAATGCTCTTTCTAATCTTGACAAGAATAATCTAAAATGGCGCATTTCATGTGCGCTAAGGATTTTTCAATTTATAGAAACAAGTCCAGATTTAACGACTGACTTATACTTCTCAAAAATTGATGACGCGTTAGCTCAAATAGGTATAGATTGGAATATTTTTGCCAAATCACTGGAAGGTAAACACACAGTTATTCAATTTAAATATGGTTTACCATTAGTTATGTTATTAGCGTCAGGTTCTTTTAAGCGAGAGCCAATAAATCATGAAGACAAAATCAATCCTAAATTATTTTATTTTTGGCAAACTTGTTGTGAAAAAGTAAAAGACATTAAAATTCCTAGAGCTTGGAATTTCATTTTTGGACTTCCAAGAGGTTGGTTTTTTAAAGAAGAATACATGAATTATATAAAAAGTGAACAATTCCTTAAAGATTTAAGAAAAATCCCATCTAAATATGATCCTAATTTTGACAGCTATTTTGTTAATTTTAAACGGGATATTTAATAATTCCGAAAATTGGATTATAAGTTTTAAGAAAAATTTTTTATAGTAAACCTTCCTATTAAAAAACAGACGAGTGATATATGAGGCTGACGGTGGGCATGACCCGCTGAGGAACCTCACCTCACACTCCAAGCAAGGTGTAGCAAAAGCTACTACGGTGAGAACCGTATTTTAGGAACTGAAACGGCACCGCCTTTTTACACATATTAATGACTTGGAATTAAGCCAGAGAAATTGTTTAAAGGAAAGGTTGGAACGAGCTAAAAACCTTGGTGTAAGGCCAAATGAAAGCAATGAGGATCTTGGAGCCAGCTTTGGGTAGGCCGCATAGTTTGATGCCTCAAGTATTTTTTGGCGACAGAAAATACTACAGAAAGGTGGGTATATGTATCACTCGTCTTAATTTATGTTTAATTACATGCTAATCATTCTTGTAATTCATAAGAAAAGATCTCACAATGTTTTTTAAATCCTAATTTTCTATATACTTTTTCTCCTAATTCTGAGGCTTGGAGAACACTTATTTTATAGCCTAATCTGTATGCTTCCTTTAACGCTACTCCACTTATGGCTAAGCCAAAACCTTTATTTCTATAATCGGGTAAAGTGGAGACTGCATGTAACCCAGCAACTCCTGAGGAGAGATATAATAATAAGGTCGAAACTGGTTCTCCATTATAAAAACCAAGGTAAAATCTTGATTTTTTTTCGAGTAATAAATACTTAAGCAAATCTAAATCGATTTTAATCTTAAATACTAATGAAACCGTATTTGCCCATTGTTGAAGCATTGTTTCATTCTGAACGATTTTAATATCTAATTTTTCTAATTCTAAATCCTTGTTTATTAATTCTTTGAGATTTAAAGTCATTCCTGCTTGGTGATAAACATTAGAAAAGTTATAACTCTCAAGAATACCTCCTAAATCAGGGGGATTTGTTAAAGGTCCCACTGTCCAAGCATTTGGAGCCTTCTTCTCTTTAATTAACTTTTTTATTTGATTAATTTCAGTTTCTATATTTAAATCCTTAAAATTAACTCTAAATATACAATCTGGCCAATCTGCATATTTTGCTTTTACCCACTTAATCTTATCGTTACTCTGTGAGTTAAAATTAGGATGATTTGAACATTTTATATAAAAATCATCTAAATTGCTCTCAATTGCATTCAATAATGACTTTTTATCTATGCTATCTAATTTATTGTTCATTTTATTGATTGAAAAATTCAAAATTTAATTGACTATAATTTAATATAGAAAAAAAATAGATAATAAAAAAAAATTAATTGTTTTTAGGTTTAATAGTTTTTTGGAGGTTTACAGTAGAAATACACCAGCTCCAGCATTGAATAACAGTAGTAAACCCATAAATATGGATGCTGTTAATGACATTACAACTAATAAGGTGTTAATGCTAGGACCTGCTGTATCTTTAAAAGGAT
>Ga0209635_10004871_pt1 | contig 10581 bp, 4 predicted proteins | sample DeeMarSWOR230_32_FD_187463 | JGI IMG/M metagenome (GOLD analysis project Ga0209635, IMG submission 187463) | Marine sediment microbial communities from White Oak River estuary, North Carolina - WOR-2-30_32 (SPAdes) (version 2) | ecosystem: Environmental > Aquatic > Marine > Intertidal zone >...
CTTGTCTTCTCCGAGCAGTTTCTCCTGGCGTAACTCTTTATCAAAGGCTTTAACAACTGTGTTTATTACGGGGCTACCATCTGACTGGAGAAGGGTCCCCTGAACAAGGTACTGTTTCTTGATATCTATATCTGGTCTTGAGGGCAAGGCGTCTACTGCTTCATCGATTTTTGCAGCAGTGTGATCGTCTACTATGCCGGTAGGTTCGAGTTTGTGCGTCTTTTGAAATTCGAGTACAGCTTGGTGAGTTGTCTTTCCAAAGTATCCTTCTTTGTCTTCGATGGTGAACTCTAGGAGACGCAGTGACTCCTGGAGATCTTCAACGTCCTTGCCTTTCATTCTTATGGACAGGTTTCTATTTTTTTGATTCATGGTTTTTGCCTCCATTTTATTATTGTATTCTCCCACATATACCACGTAACAGTATTTGAAATTGCCCATCCAATGTGGATGTTCAACTTCTTGATTTCTGGATTTGCTCTCACTCTTATTATTTCCTTTGCTCAATTGCACATACCAAAGCCACCAAACCCTGGATACCAGGGAGCTTCTGGAAAGGGGCCTTGGTAGGTGTTCTCTTTCGTAACTCTTCCATATTCTTTAAGAAATTCTTTAAGACCTCTTATTATTCCTTTTTCCCAATATTCACCGGCTTTACTAGCTTCTTTGAAAATTTCTCCGTATTCTTCCTCTATTGATCGCTCGTGGAAAAGTCTCACTCCACGAGTATTTCCTGTAAAAATTCCTTCCATTAGCGTGACAAAGGCCCGGCTTGAAGTCAGAACCATCTCATTGGTTGCTTCAATAAAACCCCCAGTCAATATTAGACGGTCTATCCGCACTGAGCGTGACCTATTGGCAAAGCTGCCACTTATATAATAGTAGAGAGTCGTGGCCAACATTACATCAAACCACTTGCCAACCTGAGTTTGTGCTGTGCTTTTCTTAAGTTGCTCGTGTGCAATTTGACCAGCAGCAGCTATTCTGAGTGCTAGGTTAATCCCCTTAAAAGTTTTCAGTGTATATTTCCTCATTCTAGGTAGGTTTTGGGCATATCTCTCAATCTTAGGAACGCGGTTTTGAAGTCTATGATATATCTTCCTAGTTAAATCTCTAAGATAATGACGCATCTTTTCTTGCCTTCTTACCAGTTCCTTTCCAATTGTCAAAATTGTTCCTGCAATTGATAAGTTTCTTGCCGTTTTCTCCTCAGTTTTCACAGATTTCGAAATTCCGTCTTCCTGTTGCTCTTCGCCATTCAGGTTAGACTTGGCCTGAATTTCGGAGGAAGGCGTCTCGGTTAGAGCAATTTCTCTTGTTCTTATAGGTATCTTGGAGGGAAGTTCTTCTGGTATCGTTTCGCGAATGAACTTGAAACGGTTATCATCCCCCCCATCGAGGCTGATAGTACCAAGGGGATCTATAAATCGAATTGGATTATTTCGTGCAAACCAATACAGATTGGTTCCATCTACCATTCCCGCTGGATCACAGCTCATCCACCTACCCAGCCATGACACATAATACCGCGCTCCATAGTAGTACAACCCCGTTTCATCGTCCCGTTCCTTTCCTATGTATCTGTATCTCTTAAGGCTCACTTCCACGTCACCCCGTACAGCATGATATGAAGTACTACCATAAGGGTAGTACTCCTCGTATGAAATTACCTTCCCAGTTTCATCAAGTTCTAAACACGAGGAACCTAAGTGATTGTTCAACTGATAACGAATTAAAGGAGTAGGCGAAGGAACCTGCATTCCCTCATCATAAGTTTTTGTCTCAACCAGAGCAATACGCTGCTGATCGTCCATGATGTGCAACGTTTCTCGCTTCAATTTCAGACCACTCCCATTGTGACGGCGGAAGATCTCGTAACCACCCACGTATATGCGCTCCTCCTTTAAAGCACCCAACCGCTCCACCACCTTACGCAAGCGCTGTCCTTCTGCATTATACACATAATAGGCGGTACCCCCACCACCCAGATCCACCTCGCGTATCTGGTCTCTGAAATTCCATTGAATTTCAGCTAGATGTGGCATACGAATCATATTGCCATTGGTATCATAGTCATAGTTCGCAGAAAAAGGTCCATTACCAGGGTCACTAGGCAGACTGGTGCTCAACAAACGATTGTTATTAGACCCATACTCATACTGACGCGTCCAGTTTCCATTGATAGCCTGGTGTACCATGCGCAAGATGTTTCCAACTTCATCATACTTATATACCTCAGTGTAGCGGCGCATAGCCTGGCCATTATTGGGATGGTGCAGAGTCATCCGAGGGGAGTCAAAATGATCACGTTGCATACTACTATTTAGTCCTGCATGTTCACGCCCTTTAGCCTGTATCAACCGATACAACGCATCATACTCGTATTGTGTATCAGGTGAAACCATGGCATTATCAAAGAAGATTGTCTGCTGTGCATCATCCCGGATTTTTGTAATATTTCCCACGGGGTCATACGTATACGAGAGGTCCTGAAGAGCATTCCCTGTGCGGATTGTTTTCAAATTAGTTAAGCGGAAGGTAAAAGGATCATATTCATACTCGGTACGGACTTCATTTCCATATATGATCAGTTCTCGCTGACCCTTGGCATTGTAGTCAATATCCGTTACAAAGGGTATCCATTCACCAACTCCTCGTAATTGTACGTCCACCTTTTCCAGCAGATTGGACTCATTATACAGGGGACGAATTTTGCTGTTATCAGGGGTAGTCAGACTGACAGGTCTATTGAGCGCGTCATACTCTGTAGCACTCACAAAGGTTCCTGTTTCCAGTAAAGGGGTTGAAGCGTTGACAATATCCTGCACATTAGTCAGGTTACCAAGCAGCGACCAATCCACAATTTCTTTGTATGTTTTTGCCAATTTGCGGTTATTACGAAGTAAATTCCCTTTGAAATCATATTTTTCATTAGTGACAACTCCTGCCTGATCATACTGCTGATATACCCTCCCCCGCAGGTTCAGGTCTACTGTATCAGGATGTGCTTCTCCATAGACAGTCCGTCCAGCCAAAAATTCAGGATTCATTCCTTCTCTTACAAATAAATGCGTCTGTCGCTGAATACTATCGTAAATATACCGGAATTGATGGCCACGACTATCCCATGTCCTGATAGGATTCCCAGCTACGTTGTTTAATGTCCATCGCTCTCCAGCATCTGTACTGTTGGAATAGATTTTCTGGCCAAGCATATCAAATACATTGATCATGGCCTGGTTGACACGCGCATCAGTAACCACTAATTGATTAACATTGATGTCCAAAGTTACATGAGTCGGGTACTTCTGCTCTTGTCCCATTTCATCAAATCCATTGTCATCAATAGTCAAGAAAGTGCGACCCAGAACATCCAGGTGGACAACCTGAGGCGTCGCTGCATGCTCTGCTGTCAATTGAGCAGCTCGACCGTCAGGGTCTGTCGAACCGAGATTCTCCCTTTCAGTATACCACTCACTTTCTAGGACTGTGTCATTTTGATCCCACATCTCTTGGTGCCAGGCATCGAATTGCACTTCAGAAAAAGTGCCATCAGGATAGTCTGTTCGAATTAAGCGTCCTAAAGGATCATAGTGGAAAATGGGCGTGACCCCGTATTCTACCAGATCTTTTTCATCCTCATATTGGTGGGTACAACTGAAAAAGGGCTCATATTTTTTGACAGGATTACCTTTGTTATCATAGATAGTACGACCTGTCCCCACCCAGCGCACTTCTGGTGATGTATCAACCAAAATCAGATTGTTGTTTTCATCACGAAGGAGATTCCCATGTTCATCACGTGCTGGTGCTAATCCAGGTTCTGCCTGAATCTTTTTCATGACTTGGCGACTAAACCCGTCAGAATAAGTATACGATTCCTGCCAGCGTGGGTCTATCACTCCGTGCTGTTCGCGAGCTAAAGTATAAACGTAGACTGGGAGACCATTTTCTTTGTAGTTAAACAAATTGTATTCAAGTACTGCTGTGGGATTATCTAATGTATCCCCTTCATTTTTCCCTTTCTTGCCCATGACTGCTGTAGCTATAACCATCCCTAGTTCATCAAATTTCACAGCAGAGCGATTATCATTAGAATCAGTAACCATCTCTGGAAGCATAGTCCGATAGTTATTTTCAGCTGTCATAGTGTTGCCAGCAGGATCTTCAGTCTCCATTACCAGCAGGTAGTACGGATCATATGTGGTGCTGTAATGTTGTTCGAATGGATCAATGAACTTTACGGGAAGATAAAAGTGATCAGGATCAAGTATGTGCCGACCAGAGGGAACCCACCAAACGTCATTTGAGAATAGATATTTGCCTTCAGTTTCCAGCAACGTGTTATCGACACGACTTTCATAGACTTGGTGGATCAATCCGGGTGTAAGAACCATCTGGTAGCTCTCGTATAATAAAGCCCGCAATCCAACATATCCTAATTCTAAATGACCAGACAGATCATCTGTGTAGTAGAAATTCTGTGTACATTCAATGAGCCGCTTTTGGGTTTTTTTTGGGTCTGGCTGTTCTTCGTACTGGATTTGTGACGCGTCTTGCACTTTGGTTTCTACTTCAGACAGAATGAATGGTACCTCCCACGTAAGTGGAATCCCGGTAATTTCATACTTGCAGATTTCGATGGGGACCCCGATACGATAGAAATCTTCAAGATCATCCTTATTGGTGAAAACGGATTTTATATAGACAATTAGTGGTTCAGCCTGCTCATCATATACAATCTTCTGCTTATCAGAGACAGGTGAGCGCCGTGGATAGCCAATAACAATTGATTCAGTGACATTACCATATTCATCTACTTCCAGCACCATTTTATGGCTGATCCGCGGATCATTCTGATTCCGTTCGTAGTAGTAGTCTAGAATTTCACTTTCATGAGCATAGAAAACAGCATGTTCACCATTCTGAACAGGTTGCACTCGCCTAATGTGATAGGTCCGCTCAGAGACAGTATACGGATGCTGACTTTCCGATGAATCATCCAGTGCATAGACTTCCTGCCGCAAAATCCTCCCCTTTAAGGCTCTACAGGCTTCTTGTTCTTCCTGCACACTCAATCCCTGCGGAAGAACTGTGTCAGGCAGAAGTGCAGCCTTTAGATCTTCATTGTAATACTCGTTTATGTAATGCCGAGAAATATTGGTGCTGTCATGGTAGGCGCCTGTGTGAAACCACGTCTTGGTGTGAACAGGCGGCACAAAGAGGTCTTTTGCAGGTGCATGTTCTGAGAATAATCCTGCTGTAGTAAAATGGGAAAACGATTCTGTATCCCACTGTTCAGCCAGCCCGAACCCTCTGAATTCCCGCTCTTCACCATCGTAATACCCATGGTGGTACTTATAGAGAGTGACCAATTTGGTCTTGGTTATATGATCTCGTGTTTCGATCCGTTCCACTACATGAACTGGAAAAAACAGTCTTGTGGCCCAAGGGGTGCCGTGAGCAATATCTTCCAGATAGAATTTGGTAGACGGCGCATACTCAAGGTGGGTTTCTCTCCCCATGTTATTACTGATGCGGCAAAGTAAATGAGGCTTTTTCCCGCCCATCAAATCGATATAACACATGGGTTGATCTGTATCCTGCTGCATGGGTGAAGACCAGACAATACAGGCAGTCCCATTTCCCAGCAAATCCACAACAGTCACAACCGAGTAATTATCAGTTGCTGGAAATGTACACAATTGATGCGGTTCACTCCAGCTGTTCCCCGCTTGGTTACGCCAGATGGAAACACAATCCTTCCCCAAGTAGACGATATCGGTTGTCCCTGATCCATCAATATCTGCTAGACGTATGCGGTTCTGATCGAATAGGCCTGGATGGTCAAAATAGGGAGAATCATCCATGGTCACTTTCGCTCCAAATCTGCCGTAACCCAGGCTGGGCCAGTAGCACACGTCACCGTTTCGAATCCGTACAATGTCAATGAGGCCGTCACCACTCATATCTGCCAGATAGATGGACTGTGTGCCGTCAGCAAATACTAATGCAGGCCCCTCCTCTTCATCTGTAAATTTCCTCACCATCTCTCGCGGTCCGAACCCCTTTTCCTTCAAAGAAGGATACCATACAAAGGCCTCGTCTTCAGTTATGAGAATATCACTGAGACCATCGCCATTCAAATCGATAAATCTAAGATTTGGATCATTCCAGGAGATCTGTGGAGAATTTATAAAAGGAGTGAAAGGTTCCCAGTGCATCGTATCAGTGCGTTCGTAAATCCCCTGTAATGCTCTGGTAAGGAGGACTAAATCTTTCTGTCCATCACCTGCTAAATCCATGATCTGCTGCTGGCTACTCTGTAGATATGCCAAAGATGGTTTGGCAGCAACGAGCTGAGTAGGTGCAAACTGCCCACTACCCAGGTTGCGTTTGTAAAACCACTGATTTCCCTGCTCTGTTAAAATACCTGAAATACCCTCTCCATCCAGGTCCACCCACTGGTACTGGCTACCATCAAGCCCCACGGGAAGGTTTTCAAGGCTTTCTGCATCAAGGAACCAAACAGTATCACTAATTTCTGGTTTCGTATACTCAAATTCGAGAGGTGGTAACGATTTCTTCTGATAGAGTCCTTCACCAGTTCTAATATAACCAGATTGGGTGACTGACACCAGGTAGGTAGCAACAGGATTCTCTTCGTAGTCAAAATCAGTAGAGCGAACTAAACACGGTTCATCTCCCAATTCAGGAAATTGATGAAATATCAATACACGCCGACACAACCGGTATGTTCTGATCTCAAAGCCAGCACGGTAGCTGGAAAAAGCATCTGAACGTAAAGGCCAGGACTGGACCGCATCCACTCCAGGATTTTCGAGAGCGTGCTCCCCATAGTCAAACACTACTGTAAAGCGCCAGTTGTTACTTTCATAAGGTATTGTATTTCCGTAGTAGATACGTTTTAGATATTTGTTTGTATAACTATGTGCTAACCTGTTTTTTTCATGCAGAGAACAATTTATGTTATCATCATTTTCTTGCGCGTATTCGTAGACGATGACATTTCCTTTATCATCATAGCTTTCTTCAATCAGCCATTTGAAAATACGGGAGTGTTCAGGGTCAGATATTCTGCTGTTGGAGGTCTTGCCGTAGATGCTTGTGACATTGTCCCTGGTGACTGATTTCCAATGGATTGCACCTGTTTCCATGTGCTCCCACCGTTCGATGCGGGCAAAAAGTCCTTCAATTCTGGGGCGATACCGCCGAACAGTGTATGGTTCACCATTTACTACTCTTTCACATACATCTTCATTCCAGTTATCTCCCTGTTGAACCAAAGATGAAACTAAGTCCTCACCACCTGACAAAATGAAGGTATCTGAGTCTTCTGCATCTCTGTATGTGGGCAATCCTTTGTCTGTTTTCCTGGCAATTGATGGAACAGCTATATCCCATCCAAGGCCAAAAGGACTATTCCCTGCACCAGAGTCATAAGAAAGTAACAACCTGGGATAAAAATCAGATCGGCTTGGCGTTGTGAAAATTGGGATATTAAAAGAAGCAGTTCCAGTAGCAGGATTGATTGAGAATTTTTCATCAATACCTCTGATTGCACCCCCGCCTTTGGGCAGGGATATGGCAGGTGAATGAGGTTGGCCCCCATCAGATTCCCTTTTTGAATGTTGCTTTCTTTGCTGATCAAGCATGAGGTTCTCCTTTGCAAGTAGTCACAGCCACTCACGGGATTGAAATCACAATCATTGCCACATTCTCTTTTCGTACATATGTCTGCACTACTGCACACTTTCTGAATAACTTTCTTACTTCTTATTTTCATTTCCATCTTTATAAACTTTCGGTTTGCGTATTTTGTGCAAACCTCAGCTTTTCTAGGGAAAGATTGATTTCTACAAGTAACCTACACAGGTATTACAAGACCGATAACGTATGTTGCTGCTGCCGCCAGTGTTCCGATAGTCATCATTTCCAGCCCAGATATCACCCAGCTCTTCCGGGTAAAGATAGCTTTGCTGGCTCCAACTGCAAATAAACTGGTCACACTGGCTGTTGCTGCAGTTATTACCGCAGGGGTCACCTCCATAAAAGCAAAGGGAAGTATAGGTATCAACGATACCACTGCAAATGATAACCCAGTCAGAATGCCAGCCTTGATAGGGGGCCACGACTCTTCTGATGTCAATCCAACTTCCTCTCCAACAGTGTACTCTGCTTGAAGCTCCATTGTTGCATGTACTTTCCTGGCAATGGCTTCAGCTTCCTCCTTGAATCCTTTTGTTTTGTAAAATTGTACCAACTCTGTTATTTCTTCTTCGGGTGTCTGTTTTTTCTTAATTCCTTTTCTTTGGGTTTCCTTCTGGACCACCTCTTGCTCAGACTTTGATGAAAGGTAGGCCCCTGCTCCCATGGATATGGCCCCCGCCACTGCTCCTGCAATGCCTGCTATCAAAATGGGGTGACTTTCAGTGAGAGCTCCGTACACTCCCGCCACCAATGCTAATATGGAAACCAAGCCATCATTTGCTCCAAAGATCACATCTCGTACACCGCCCCCACCTCTCATTTCCCATGCTTCCATTCCCAGAATTTCTCTTTTCATCCTTTCAATGTGGAGCCGCTCATCAGAAGATATCCGTACCCATTCATCTGAGGTATGCAAATCATCAATAGTTCCTGCCAGAATGTCCAGCTCTTCAATATTCTCATCTTCAGCAATGATAGCCCACTCAAAGAATCCTCTCGTCCCCAGAATACGCATCATCAATCCAATCTTCACCTTCATGAGAGAAGATTTTTTGACTTTACCTTTCAATTCTTCAATCTTTTCCAGCCAATGTTCAGAATCCTTGAATTCATTTTCACTAATTTCCAGCAAAAGTCGTTTGATCCTTTCATCTGTAGCAGTCTTGGCAATTCTTTTGTATCCTTCAGCCTGCATAATCTTATACGTGTAAATTCTCTTAGTTACCTCAAGAAGCGCCTTTCTTTCCAGCGTGGTCAACCCCATGGGACTCCCTCACTGATCCTTACATTGTTCATTCATTTTTCCTCCAGGTCTTCTTTTCTTCAAAATTCCCTAAGATATTCTGCATGATTCCTTGGTCATTTCTCTACCTCATTTCTGGCATGTGGGTAACCTTTCGATCTTCAAGCGTAGTGCGCACTCTTCCACCTCCTGTCACGATACACTATTGTATGCCTTCCCCTTCCTGTAGTAAAGGTTATATACTAGATAAAAGCTTTGCTTCTCCTCTCACGCACTTGTAGATGACATTTTCACGATAGGGTTTAGATATCTGTTATTTGGGATCGAATGTATGAAAACCTCTCACCACGACTCATAGTCTTCAACTTCTCCGAATCCCTTTCCATGACTTTTCTTGCTTTTAATGCAGTATACAAGGCATCATAAATAAAAAATCCCTTCTCTAAGGCTTCATAATCATCTTTGACTAAAAACATCATACCAAATGCTATAGTCTCTAACCCTCCTGATTCAGGATATTTGTCCCTATCTGTTTCTATGTCTGCTCCATGGACAATCTTAGCCAGCTCCAAAATGGCAGGATCATCAATGTTGTACTTGGAAACGAAAGCCTCAAAGGAACATTTCCCTCCATGATGACCTAATTCTACACCTTTCATGTCGAAAGGTGTTCCCTCTTTTATGGCTTCTGGATTTGTGTCATGAGGAACGAATACAAATTCAGCATCAGGATCGATGAATCGAGTAACTAACCATGGACATGCCACTCTGTCCACATGCACCCGTTCACGAGTAACCCATTTCATGTTCTCACCAGAGAAAGGTATCATCATGAACATATAAATCTTTCAATAACTTTTCATAATTCCGGACTGTTGATTATGATTTCAGGTCTTTGGGAAAAAGAGCAGTTTATGGAACTTAGAACCAGCGACATTAAAACCCATCTAATAGAAAGAGAGGAGGAAAGTATAGATATTGCAGGATATCTGGGTCTTGAAAAAGAACTGAAAAGGTTCAAGGTGACATGGGTTAAGGATGAAACCATCATTCAGGCCTTGATGAGTGCCTACATGAAGGAATGAAGCAGCAGTCACCTCAAAGATGCCAATATATAAAACATTGCTCATTCCTACCTGATCTGGAGGCTCATTGATGATGAAATAGATGAAGAAGAACGTCAGAGATTGAACCTTTGAAAGAAATTGGTTCAGAAAGCGACAGAAAATCTTTCACTATGCATATTCGATTATTTTGGGTTGTAATCATTATGGGCCAGTACTCATGCCCGAGGAGTACGTATTCTTTGGGAAGCATCTACCACTGAAATAATTGTGTCTGAATTCCGATCATAGTACAGTAGCCCCCACTCCTTCAACGTACGCAACAATTCGCAGAGTTCATCACTTGAGTAAGGGAACTGTTCGTGCACCTCTGAAAATGTCTTCATTGAATCGCAGAAAACCAGAAGAGCTGTTTCGTTGCCATCCAGTTTATACTTATATATTTCCGGTCCTTTTTCCTCAATAAAGGAGCCATCCTCGTACTCAATCCAGGTATAGGAACGGTTTTGCTGCTGATAGGAGTCCAGCATCATTTCGAAAATA
>Ga0209635_10004873_pt1 | contig 10578 bp, 10 predicted proteins | sample DeeMarSWOR230_32_FD_187463 | JGI IMG/M metagenome (GOLD analysis project Ga0209635, IMG submission 187463) | Marine sediment microbial communities from White Oak River estuary, North Carolina - WOR-2-30_32 (SPAdes) (version 2) | ecosystem: Environmental > Aquatic > Marine > Intertidal zone >...
ATCGACTTCTTCTTCTCTGCCGTGAGGTCTAATCCCAGCATCTCGGCGAGGCTCTCGTCGGGGTCGGAGTCCACGAGGAGCAGCGGCTCTACGCCGGACTCGCCTAGGAACCTTGAGAAGAGGGTCGTGAAAGTGCTCTTCCCCGTCCCGCCGCGCCCGGTTACTACGATTGTGTCACCCATATGTTTCACCGAATCGATGCCCGTGAGCATGGTTTGGTTCCGGGCGTCGCTCTGTGATACATGGAGATGGCGGCTTTAAAATTAACCACCGCTGAGGGTGGGGAAGTACTGCTTGGCCCCCGGCAGGTACAGCGCCATACTGTACTCGTCGATGAACTCGATGTCCACGAGGAGGTCCACGTAGACCATCTTCTGCGCCACCTCCCTGGCCTCCCTGCGCTTCTCCATGGACATGAGCGTGGCGTAGGCGCCGGAGAGCGAGCCGTTGCCTATGGGGTAGACGGTGGCGTTGGGGAACTCCGGGAAGATGCCTAGGCGGGTGGCGTTCTCCAGGTTCGTGAAGGTGCCGAAGGCGCCCGCCAAATATATGTTCTTCACGTCCATGATGCCTATCCTGAGCTTCTTCATGAGCACGGTTATTCCGCCGCAGGCCGCGGCCTTGCTGTCGATGACGTAGTCCAGGTCGGCCTGGGTGAGCACGATGTCTTTGCCGATGCCGGTGTCCTCCGCAGGCACCACCAGGTACTCCAGGCCCCACTTACCCTCCCTGACCATTGGGGAGCCGGGCACCAGCTTGCCCGAGAAATCCAGTACGCCAACCCTGAAGACCTCGGCGACCAGGTCGATGAGCCCTGAGCCGCAGATGCCCTTGGGCTTGGCGTCGCCGATGACCGTTATCTCGGCTTTCTTGGTCTCGTCGTCGATCTTGATGTGGTCGATGCCACCGGCGGCGGCCCGCATTCCGTGCCTGACGCCCTCCCCCTCGAAGGCCGGGCCGGAGGCGCATGACGCCGAGAAGAGCCAGCTGCTGTTCCCGAAGACCACCTCGCCGTTGGTGCCCAAGTCCACCATGAGGCTCATGTCCTCGGACTTATGCATGTCTCCTGCGAGGACGTCGCCTATGGCGTCGCCGCCGAGGAATCGGCTTACGTTGGGGACGCAGTACGCGTACGCCTCCGGGTTGATATTAAGCCCCACGTCCCTGGCCTTCACTATGATGGGATCCCGGGGCACCTCGACGTTTGCCATCTCCAGGTAGTAGGACTCTAGGCTAGCAAATAGGTGGTTCATGACGGTGTTGCCTCCCACAGAGACATCTGATATCTTGGCGGCCTTCACCCCCGTCTCCATGCTTAGCCTGGACATCAGGTCGTTTATCGTCTCCACGACTATGCTCTGGAGCTTCTTAAGGCCCTCCGGCGTCTTGGTGAGGGCTATCCGGGTGACCAGGTCCTCGCCGTAGGTGATCTGCCTGTTCATGCCCGAGGCTGTGCCCAGTATGTCGCCTGTGGTGAGGTCCACGAGTATGGCAACCACCGTCGTCGTGCCTATGTCGATGGCCAGCCCGTAGTTGGCGCCCCGTGTGTCCCCGGGTTCGGCGTCGATTATCTCGGGGAACCCGCTTGTGCGTGTCACCGTCACGGTGACCTCTCCTTCCTCTCTCAGGCGGTCCAGTTTCTCGTATATGTCGTCGTTTATCCTGGGCGAGGGGCCGTCGTAGTCCCTGAGGCGGACGCCTCGCCTACTTAGGAGCAGCGAGCTTCTGGGCTTCCCGGTGGGCTCGGCCATGTACTTCCTCGACGCCGGGTTCAGCTGCTCGAGTTCGAGCTTGCTGCTGAGCAGTATCTTGGGGTCGTCTATCCTGCTCTCGGTGGGTATGGTGAAAACACAGTCCTCGATGAGCTCCACCATGCAGGCCAGGTGGTAGCCTTGCACCAGCTCTTGGTGGCTTAGGAACTTGTCGGGCGTGGTGGACTTTTTCTTGACTTTTCCTTTTTCTAGGATGACCTTGCACTTGCCGCAGAGTCCTTTTCCGCCGCAGAGCGCCTCTATCCTGATGCCTTCCTCGCGCATACGGTGCAGCAGGTTGTCCCCTTTCTCGGCCGTCAGCTCCCTGTTTATTGGGTTGAATAATACGCGTATGCTCAAGGTTCTTTCAGATTAGGGTGTTAGGTGCTCCTAAAAACGTTTAGCTTGTCAAAGGGGTTCTGCCGGTGACGGTGCGTGAAATAAAAGGGGATACGATCCCGCTACAGGTTAGGGTGAAAAAAAATTTAGTTTATGGTCTGTACCGCGCCGTCCTGCTGCACCCAGAGGTTTGTCGCCGCATCCCCGTGCTTCACGGTGACCATGAACGCCGCCGAGGGGTTCAGGTTGTGGCCGACGGTGACGCTGAGGCTACCCGACACATATATCTTCGTAGTTGCGCCTATCAGGCCGTCGTTGGGCTCGGTTACGCTCCAGCCGCCGGGGTCTGCTATGTCCAGATACTCTAGGGCCCTGTCCCTAGCCCACTCGTGGCTCTGTAGGACAGGGTTGAAGGGCTCCGTGACCGCGAAGGCGTAGATGCCGTACAGGACCGCGACGTTCATCGCTACCAGGAGGAGGGTGATCGCCATTTTCTTCGTTTTAATCATCTTTGATCGTACATAGCATATTCGTAGCTTGGATATTATGCCAAGGATGCGAACACTTGTTCTAAACCCCAGAACAGGGTATGTAGGTGCCGTGGAGTAGTATATACCGGTAAACCCTTTGTCTGTTTTAATATGATCATCACCCAGGGTCACCGTTATTATCATCGTCCACCTCTTCACATTCATGAGCGAGAAGGTAAAGGGAGTAATAACCTGGTTCTACTACCGAGACCTGCCCCGCGCCACTGAGTTCTACGAGAATGTGATGGGCTTCGAGATGGTGGTCGACCAGGGCTGGAGCAAGATACACAGGGTAAGGGACGGCGCATATGTGGGCCTGGTGGACGGAGCCCACGGCTACCACAGAGCCAACGACATCAAGCCGGTCATACTGTGCCTCAATGTGGAGGACGCCGACGCTTGGCACACCAAGCTCCGGAGGAACGGTTTGGAGATCGAGGAGCTGCCACGGGAGTCGGAGAGGCTAAAGATCAGGGTCTTCATGTTCAAGGACCCCGAGGGCTACACGGTAGAGGTTCAGCAGACGCTGCCCGGCGGGCTGTCCATCTGAAACCTCTCATTAAAGTTATCCGCTGACCCGCCCAGTATGTATCGATAGACATGAGTAAGCTCATCATAACCGCCGCGGTGACTGGAGGCGAGCCCGTTAGCAGGGAGATGACGCCCCACGTGCCGACGACGGCGGAGGAGATCACCGAGGAGACGGTGCGGTGCTGGGAGGCTGGCGCGAGCATAGTGCACCTCCACGCCAAGGAGCCGGGCACAGGGAAGCCGGCGCCGGACCCCAACCCGCTTCTCAGGAAGTACGTCGAGATGATCAAGAAAAGGTGCGACATCATCACCAACGTCACCACCGGCGGCGGCAGGCGGGCGACGGACGAGGCGCTGGACAGGATGATCGAGGAGCGATGCACCCTGGGCCAGGAGATGATGTCCATGAACATGGGCACCGTCAACCACTGGACGCCGCCCTACCGCGGCGTCTTCATGAACGATGTGCCCCGCATAAAGCGGTGGGCCGGCTACATGATGGACCAAGGCATCAAGCCGGAGCTGGAGGTCTACGACACGGGCATGCTCAACACGGCCAAGATGCTTGCCGACGAGGGCATATTCGAGACCCCGGTCCACGTACAGTTCGTCATGATCGGCAGAACCGGGTTCAGCGCGACGCCCAAGATGCTCCAGTACTGCGTCGACGAGCTGCCGCCGGGCTGGACGTGGAGCGTCTGCGCCCTGGGCCGCAACGAGCTCCCCATGGGCGCCGTGGCCATGACGTTGGGCGGACACGTCCGCGTCGGGATGGAGGACAACATCTTCCTGAGCCGGGGCGTGCTACTGGAGAGCAACGCCCTCTTGGTGGAGCGGGTGAGGACCATCGCGGAGGCCCTGAACATAGAGGTCGCCAAACCCGCCGAGGCCCGGAAGATTCTGGGTATAGGGTGAACGCATGGATAAGCTGATTATCACGGCGGCGGTCACGGGCGGCGAGTACGTCTCCAAGGCGACGACGCCCTATGTGCCCAGCACCGTGGACGAGATAGTCAAGGAGGTGGTGGCAAGCGTTAAGGCCGGAGCCAGCGTGGTGCACCTCCACGCCAAGAACCCGGAAACCGGAGAAGCGTACAGCGGCGACCCCAACCCCGTGCTCAGGGAGTACGTGGAGCGCATCAGGGACGAGGTGGACGTAGTCATCAACGTCACCACCGGGGGAGGCCGCGTCGGTAACCCGCCGGAGGAGTGGGACAGGCTCGTCGAGGAGCGGTGCAGCCTGGGCCAGGAGATGATGAGCCTCAACATGGGCACCATGAACAGGTGGGCTGAGCACCCCACAGGCGACATCTTCCTCAACACCGTGAAGATGATAGAGCGGTGGTGCGGCTACATGGTGAGCCACGGCGTCAAGCCCGAGCACGAGGTCTACGACACAGGCATGATCAACGTCTGCAGACAGATCGCGGACAAAGGCATAGTGCCAGAGCCGCTGCATATACAGTTCGTCATGGTGGGCCGCACAGGGTTCCTGCCTTCTCCCCGTATGCTACAGTACAGCGTCGACCAGCTGCCGCAGGGCTGGACTTGGAGCGTCTGCGCCCTGGGCCGCCACCAGATACCCATGGCCGCGGTGGCGACGGTGATGGGCGGCCACGTACGGGTGGGCTTCGAGGACAACGTGTTCCTCCGGAGGGGTGAGCTCGCCAAGAGCAACGCCGACCTGGTGCGGAAGGCGGCCAACATCGCCCGGGAGCTTGAGAGGCCCATAGCGTCGCCGGACGACGCCCGCGAGATTCTAGGGATAAGTCGACCCTAGCCGCTTATCCCGAGGGTGTCGAGGACGAAGGCGTACTCGAACGCCGTGTCCTTGAGGTAGTCGTACCTGCCGCTGCTGCTGAAGTGGCCGGCGCCCATGAACGTCTTCAGGATGAGTCTGTTATCGTCCGTCTTGACCGTCCTGAGCTTGGCTACCCACTTCGCCGGCTCCCAGTACTGGACCCTCGGGTCGTTGAGGCCCGCCGTCACGAGTATCTCGGGGTAGTCCTTGGGCTCGACGTTATCGTAGGGGCTGTAACCAAGCATGTAGCGATAGTACTCGGGGTCTGTGGGATCGCCCCACTCCTCGTACTCGCCCGCTGTCAGCGGTATCGACTCGTCCAGCATCGTGGTTACCACGTCGACGAACGGGACACCCGCGACGATCCCCCTGAACAGCTCGGGGGCCATGTTGGTTATCGCCCCCATCAGGAGGCCGCCTGCGCTCCTCCCCATCGCGACCAGCCTGTCGCTGCTCGTGTACCCCTCGGTGACGAGGTGCCTGGCGCAGGCGATGAAGTCGGTGAACGTGTTCCGCTTCCTCAGGAACTTGCCATCCTCGTACCACTGGCGCCCCATCTCGCCGCCGCCGCGGACGTGGGCGATGGCGAACGCCACGCCCCTGTCCAGCAGGCTGAGCCTGCTGGGGTTGAAGGCCGGGTCCATGCTCGCCCCGTAGCTGCCGTAGCCGTAGAGAAGCAGCGGTCCACCCCCGTCCTTCTTGAAGCCTCTCCGGTAGACGAGGGAGACGGGTACCTTGGTTCCGTCGTCTGCCGACGCGAACAGCCGCTCTGTCTCGTAGTCCTCGGGGTCGTACCCCCCCAGCACGGGCTGCCTCTTTACGAGGGTCCACTCGAGGGTCTCCATGTCCAGGTCCATGGCGCTGATCGAGGTGGTGAGGGACGTGTAGTGGAACCGTAGCGTCCCCGAGTCGAAGACGGGGTTGGAGCCCTGCATGTAGGTGTACACCTCCTCGGGGAACGTCACCGGCCTCAACTCCCCCGACTCCATCTCGATCACGCGCATCGTCTTGAGGCCGTTCTCTCGTTCATGTACCACCATGTGGTCTCTGAACACGTCCACGGCGTCGATCTTGACACTAGGCTTGTGGGGTATGTACTCCTCCCAGCCTTCGACACCCGGTTCCTCGGCGGGGGCTTTTACCACCTTGTTGTTCTTGGCGTCGCCGTGGTTGGTGACCATGTAGAGTACGCCGTGGCGGTGAGCCGGGTAGTACCTGAGGCCCTTCTCGCGGGGGTGGATAACCCTAGGGCTGCTTGAGGCGTCGTCGGCGTCCAGAAGGTGGAACTCGGTGGTCTCCATGCTGGTGAGCCCCAACAGCAGGTAACTGTGGTCCCTTGTCTTGGATAGGCCTAGGCTGAAAAGTTTGTCCTCCTCGTGGTACAGCAGCTCGTCCTCAGACTGGGGTGAGCCGAGGAAGTGGCGGTGCAGCTTGTCGCTGCGCTTCGCCTCGTCCTGTGTGCTGTAGTAGAGCGTCCTGCAGTCGTTGCCCCACTCGGCGCTGTACGCGGCCCCCACGATCCTGTCTGGCAGATGTTCCCCCGTCTCCAGGTCCTTGAAGTGGATGGTGAAGTTCTCGTTTCCATCCCGGTCGAGGCTGTAGGCGAGAAGCCTGTGGTCGGGGCTGATCTTGTATACGCCCATGAGGAGGTACTTGAGCTTCTCTTCTTCGACGATCCCGTTGAGGTCGACGAGCACCTGCTCCTCCGCGTCCATGCTGCCTCTTCGGCGGCAGTGGATGGCGTACTGCTTCCCCTCCTCTGTGCGGGTGTAGTAGAGGTAGCCGCCGTAGGCGACGGGGGCGCTGGTGTCGGTCTCCTGTATCCTGCCCACCATCTCGTCGTAGAGCCGCTGCTGGAGATCCTCTGTGTGCCCCATCACCTGCTTGGTGTACTCGTTCTCTGCCTCGAGGTAGGCAATTACCTCGGGGCTCGTCTTCTCCCGGAGCCAGTAGTAGTTATCGACGCGAGTGTCTCCGTGGACAGTGATCTCCTTGGGTCTCTTCGCCGCTGAGGGTGGTCTAGGTGGACTCATCGAATATCTAGACAAGATGAGTGGCCCCAGTTTTTATCTCTAGCCGTCACGGAATTCACTCGGTTTTTAAAAGATGATTCGCTTGTCTTCGTGAATCACAATGAAGTTCTACTTGACGGGTCTCGGGAACCTCTACGACAACGTGGAACACATCACCGGGGCCATCGTGGAGGCCGACAGCCTAGGGCTGGACGGCGCGTTGATGCCGGACCACTACATGTGGGGCAGCGAGGTGGGGCACAGCATGCAGCACCCCTATAGGACCCTGGAGACGTGGACCACCCTCACCTACCTCTCAGGGAAGACCGAGCGGATAAGGCTTGGTACCCTCGTGTCGCCGCTGCCGTTCAGACACCCCGGTGTGCTGGCTAAACGGCTCAGCACCTTGGACGTTCTCTCCGGCGGTAGGGTCGTGCTAGGCGTCGGGGCTGGCTGGAGCAGAGTAGAGTTCGACAGCTACAGCGAGTGGCTGGACACCAAGGAGCGGGTGGACAAGACCCACGAGGCCCTCGACATCATGCTGAGGCTCTGGACCGAGCCCGAGGTTACGCATAAAGGCGAGCACTACGAGTTCGAGGGCGCCGTGCTTGACCCGAAGCCCCTGCAGAAGCCCTACCCACGGCTGCTGTTCGGCAGCTCAGGGAAACGCATGCTGAGGCTCACCGGCAGATACGGGGACATCTGCTTCATACCTCCGTGGATGTCTCAAGACAGGGACTGGATCAAGGAGACTGTGCTCAGCGCCGCTGAAGACGCGGGTAGGGCCAACGACGTCGAGTTCATGATAGGGGATATGGGCGCCTGGAGCTACAGCTCGGACGCGTACCGCCGAGGCATCGAGGCGGCAGAGGAGTTCGGGGCCTCCATCTACGCCGTCGCTTTCCCCAAGGACGACTGGAAGGACTCCATGAAGAAGTTCAGCGACGAGGTCATGCCCTCCTACAGGTCATGACTTTTTTCTTGAAGTTAGTCCACGCTTGATACGTGGATTCCCCGCCGGGGCGTCATAACTCTTTTCCCGTCGAAGGAAGGACTTATAGAGAAAACGTTGAACGAGGAGGACCACGTCTTCATAGGCCGGGTGGCAAGGTACGCGGCTGCGCTGTCCTCCATGTTCATCGGCTACGGCCTCATACAGCCGCTCCTGTCCCTCTACACCAGCGAGTTCGTCGGGACGTCGTATCTTCTCGTGGGCGCCCTGATGTCAACGATAGGCCTCGTGAAGGCCTCCATGGGGCCGGTGAGCGGCTTTCTGTCGGACCGGTACGGGAGGAAAAGGATGTCGTCTCTGGGCGCCATCAGCATGGCTGCGAGCCTCCTCGTCGTCACCTTGGCGAGGTCCAGCGTCCACCTGGGGGCCGCCTTCGTGCTCTTCGGGCTGGGGCAGGCGTTCTTCTTCCTCGCGTTGATGACCGCAATCGTGGAGGCCGCTGGGGCGGGCAGGAGAGCGATGGCTCTGGGGCTCTACGAGGCCGTCAACGGCTTCAGCCTACTGATAGGCACATACCTTAGCGGGCCACTCACCGAGGCACTAGGGATGAGGCCCGTGTTCGGGTTGGCTACGGCTTTCATGTTCCTTAGCTCCACGATATGCGTCTTCCTCCTCCGGGAGACCATGGCCAACAACGTCAACGCCAAACTCCTCGACCTAGGCGGGCTGAGGAACATCGTCAGCAGAGAGTACTTCGTCGCCATGACGGGCGGCTTTCTGTTCATGTACACCCACAACGTCTTCATCGCCATGATACCTCTATACACGACCCTGAACATGGGGATACCCGCCTCGTTCCTGCCCATCCTTTTCGCGCTGATGTCGGGCAGCACAGCGTTGGCTTCGCTCGTCTCTGGCTCCGTCTCCGACAGGGTGGGGCGGAGGCCGCCGATGGTTGCGGGGCTGCTGGTCACGGCCTTAGGCTACGCTTTACTGCTCCTGTTCAAGACCAAGTCCATGCTCGTCGTCTCGACCCTCGCGATGGGGCTCGGCGGAGGCGTCTTCCACCCCGTCGCCAGCGCCATAGTCGCCGACATATCCAGCGAGGAGACCAGGGGCAAGGCCTTCGGGTTCTACCGCCTCGTGAGAGACCTCGGCACGTTCGCGGGCCCGGCGGTCTCCGGCTTGGTGAGTAGCCTCCTCGGAGTAGACTCACTGTTCCTGCTGAACATCTCGTTAAACCTGATCGCCGCGGCGCTCGCCACGTTCGTCATCAGGGAGACCCTGAGCAGAGGATAGGCGCCAGGTCTAAACGATCGAGTCGTCGGAGGCTGACCCGACGCGTAGCCCTATCTCCCAGTCTTTCTCGTTCATCTCCGCGACGAAGTCCACGAGGAGGTTCACCAACGCGTCGTTCATGAGCTCCCCCTTCCTCCGCGTGGCCTTCGATGGGTCACCCGTGGCGCCGTATGGCGTCAGCTCGTCGAAGGTCCACTTCACCTCGACGTGGGGCGGTAGGTCTGGGACCACTCCCCGGGCCCTGTCCATGTCCACGAGGCTCGGGTCCACCCTGAGCATCATGCTGGTCTCGCCCTCCCCCGCGTGACCGAGACCGCCACAGACCTCGAAAGTGCCCGGCGGCACAAGCTCCCCGGCGGCGACCCACCACGCCTCGAGCACCGCTATCTTGAACTCGGGGTGCAGCGTTCTGTACTCCCTAGATACGGCGTCTATCGCCGGTATGTTGCCGTCGTGGCCGTTGACTATGAGGAGCCGCATGACCCCGTGTTTCACTAGCGAGTTGAAGACCTCGGTGAGGACACGCATCAGGGTCTCGGTGCTCAAGGTTATGGCTATGGGGAAGCTGCTGTAGTGGGCGCTCATTCCCATGGGGATAGTGGGTAGCATGAGCAGCCCCTCCACCCTCTCGGACACCTCGCGGGCGAGGTGCTCAGCCACCAGCGTGTCCGTGCCATATGGCAGGTGGTCGCCGTGGTACTCGGTGGAGCCAACGGCGAGCACCGCCTTGTCGTAGCCACGCTCCCTGTACTCGTAGCCCTTCAACCTGAGAAGACTGTGACTCAAACACATCACTGGATGCGTATGGGACAATCAAGTTAATATGCTTCAGGGTCACTCGTCGAGAGCCACAGCGTCAGGCTGCTCCGGCCCCACGACGCCCACACGTATGTCCGCGTAGATGAAGTTCTCAGAGGGCACTGGCGAGCCGGCGAGGCGCCTCAGCATCAATAGCTGGCCTATGTGTGCCATGGCATCCGACAGCGGCCCTTGGAGAAGCTGCATCTCCGTCACTCCCCTCGGCTTACCCTCCGCCATGGACACGTCGAGCCGCCCCTGGGTCTCGTAGAAGTGCTCGACCTCGCCGCCCCAAGGCTTGTGGTCGAAGTATGTGGTCTCGTACCGCTCGTAGAAGCTGTGGGCGTAGCACAGCACCCCGGTCACGTGGTGCAGTAAGCGTCGAGGCGTCCTCACCCCCATCCCGATGTCCAGTTCAGGGTAGTTGGGCGGAGCGTCTCTGATGGCCTTCGACGCGTGGTACGCGATGCTCGCTAGGAAGTGCCTCAGAAGCCTGTTATCGTCATCCATACATCAAAGGAGTCGGTTAAAGCATTGAGGCTTTCGGAGACAAATTGGATCAGGC
>Ga0209635_10004877_pt1 | contig 10575 bp, 12 predicted proteins | sample DeeMarSWOR230_32_FD_187463 | JGI IMG/M metagenome (GOLD analysis project Ga0209635, IMG submission 187463) | Marine sediment microbial communities from White Oak River estuary, North Carolina - WOR-2-30_32 (SPAdes) (version 2) | ecosystem: Environmental > Aquatic > Marine > Intertidal zone >...
CGTCATAGGCGCTAACGAGTGTCAACACCTTAGGGAACAGCTAGAAGAAGCGAGGAAAAACGACCCATATGCTTTTGAGTTCCTTATCAGCCAACTCTTAGAGAAGTATGTTAGACTCGCAGTGAAAATAAGGTCTGCCAAAAAACTGAAAGAGCTCGAAAAGGGGCCTCCAGACAGGTTTTCGGAACTACTACGGCGAAAGCACAGCCCATACCACTATCATTGATTGCGACCTTTGATCTCCAGTAAACATCATCATTGCTTCTGGAAAGGAGAACAACATATGTTGTTGGAAATGTTTCTACTTGGATGCATCTTGAGCTTCTTCGTCGCAATACTTCAAGAATTATCTGTCAAGCAAAAACGACTTACACCCCAAAATCTTGCCCTAAAAAATAACGCCACTTCGACTCCGACTATACGCCGTCACATCAATAACCCGTGGTCGTTAATAACTCACCTAAAACCCCCAAGCTATCGTCCTATCGAATATCACGGGGAAGGAATGATGCGTCGAAGAGCATTTAGTAGAAGGCCTTTTGAACCTGTCAGGATGCAACATATAGGAAAAAGAAACACGAAAGTCCTTGTTGAAAAGTGGCGAAAATCCATAATCGGGCTCGTTAGGTTGGCTGAGAAGAACTTGGAGCTAGCCAGAGAGCGCTTGGAATTAAAATATCATAAAACCGCCATTCAAGCTGCGTCCACAAGTGTGGAAAACATTGCCCGTGCCCTGATACATTGTTATGGTGACAAACCTGATGACAGCTCAGGTCAGGAAGAAGCATTATGGATGTTGTCTAGAAGACTTGAGGCGAACGAAAAACGCGATTTTGAAAAAGCCATAGACACTGTTGCCCGCATAGGTTACAACAGATCGGCTTTGACATACCTTTCAAAGCATAATGTGCAAACTCAGCTTTTCGATGAGACGAGGGCTAGACAGATACTGGACTCCGCGTCAAAAATCGTTAGTCTATTCAAAAATATGCTCATTGAGCATTTCGGAGAGGAAATGCCCGCATTGCTTTCCACCAATACAGTAAAGCACTAGGTCAGCGATATATCATGAAGAAGGCTACTCCGAAAGCCCTACTCATTATAGGATTGTTGCTTTTCTCGTTTTCCGGTTTGGTCGCAACTAAAGCTGCTGCCATTGAATACCTATATTTGTCAAGTTGCGGAAATAGCATGGCTCCCACAATAAATGAAGGAGACACCGTGAAGGTGAAGGTCTGTACCAATGGAACCATGATAAAATCTGGTCTCCAAAACAGTTCTGACCCTGGCGACATAATCGTTTATTGTGTCAGCGCAGCGATGGCATACGTTCCGCAACCGAAATCCATGTGGATCTGTCATCGGGCTATTGATAAATACACCAAAAATGGAGCATGGTACTTCAAGACAAAAGGCGACAACAGTCTTGAACCAGATCCGTGGGAAGTTCCCGAATACTCTCTCTTAGGCGTCGTTGTCGAAGTAATTCCTAACAAAGCTGGACAAAGTGAACTGCCGGAGCCTTCGCATGAGAATCTGGAGGAAGGTGTTGAATCGTTTGACCCGATATACCGATTAGCAGTTGCAATTGTTTTTATCATAGGGTCCTTTGTCGGCATATTCCTTGGTATCATCACGGCAGAAGCATATCGAAAGTTAACATCCAAAGTATCTTACAGGTCCGTACAAACGCTACGCTCTATATGAAAGTCGACTATGATGGGCGTCTCCTGATTGGCCTGCACTACCTCGGAACCGGAGATTTCACAGACATACACCTCGACGTAGTTCATGAGCTTGTTCACGTCAAGCAGGTTATGAACGGGAAGAACTGCAATCAGAAATTGCGTGTGAAAACCCGCCACAAGGACAAGCCACAATGAAAGTTGAGACCTCTGCGGTCAAACCTTTCCGAACAATATGTGTGTGGACAAGTCCCCGTAAACAAGCGTTTGTACCCTACCAACACTTAAACAAACGGGTCAACAAAAACTCCAAGTTGTCCCTTCATGTGGTCTAACCTCAACAACGTGTCAAAAACCTTCCCATATTCTAAGGGGGTAGTCAGTCAATATGCTAACAACTACTACATAGAACGAACTATCTGTTTACACATAAAACAACTGTGCCAAACCAACTCCATGTATAAACTGCTTCAGAATTCCATGGGATTTTTGGAATATTTGTTGAAAAGACTAATTTGTTTCTTTGTGAAATGATTCATGGGTATCGAATTTGGTAGAATATTACTTTGACACGGAGACTACGGGCTTCAATTTTGATAAAGGCGAAATAAGGACTTTTCAATGGCAAAGGCTTAACGGATTCACGGGCGAACCCATAGGTGAACTTAGCATACTGAAAAGCTGGGAATCATCCGAAGAGGAAATAATAAAGACCTTCCTTCAGAAATTAAGGTGTAAACCTTTCGATTTCATTTTTATTGGTAAGAACCTCTTATTCGATTTCTGTCTTTTGAATCAAAGAATGAAGCATTATGGTTTAGGTGAACTTGACCTTCGTTGGCTATATGACCGAGTGTGGTTAGATATTAAACCGATTTTAGTGATTCTGAATAAGGGCAATTTTATAGGCTATGACAAAATGATTCCGAAAACGAATCCATTGACCAACGATAAAATTCCTCAACTTCTAATAGAAGAGAAATATCCGAAGTAATACAATACATAAAAGATGAGGCTAAGGATTTCATAAAGGCGTATCAAATATTCAAAAAAGAAATGCCTTCTTTGGCAAGACATCTATGCGGAAAAACTTAAAGCACAACCAAAAGAACTAATTAGAATTGTAAGGTGTGAAATTCATGTCTGAGTTGACTAGAGAAGACGAAGAATTCCAGATGCTTCTTGACGTAGCTGATGAATTTTCAAAGCAAAAGAGTGGCTACACAACACGGAAAAAGTCGGGAAATGCAACTGAAATTGTGATTCGCAACAATCTTCTGAAAAGAAGATTTAATGTAACTTTAAAACCCGATGTGAAAATTCAAGGGTCAAACACAAAGAATGATATGCTTTTGCTGAAGCCTAATGAGCCTAATGAGTTGGAGCAGTATGCACCTGTTAAGGTGGACATGGTATTAGAAATCAAGAATAATGCTACTCCTGCACAAAGAAACAAGAAGTCAGTTCAACCATCAGAGGTGATAAGGGATAAATTCGATAAGTTGGAAAGAGATACTGGAGTTAATCGGTTTGCTGTAGTTGTTCTTTCTGAGAAGTTGCTATCTGAAACACCTTACAAATATGCCATAACAGAAAAGAAGATAAGAAAGGAAAATTGCAAAGTCTTCACATTGGTTGCTCGTAGAGAGTATCCTCGTTATCCCAAGTATTCCAGAGGTGGACTTTATACCAAAGAAGTGATTTTGAAAATGCTCGAAAATCATGAATTGTGGAAAACTGAAGAATGGGAAAAACTCATTGCCTATCTAAAAGCTGTCTAGAACTTACTTCTATGCTGGCTTATAAGCAATCGTGTACTCTGTTAATCTTGGAGAAAAGGATAACTGAACTCACAGTTCTGATGTCGGGAGATATCTCCACTGGTGTGAGGTTTCAATTTCCAGCGTGTGCACGGGTCTTAGTGCAGAAATTTGCTTACTAGCATTATGATCGATACGAGGCTATAGGTTTGTGTAACCAGCATTATCCATTTTGGATTGTTTGCTGATAATGTCGTGATTTCTCGAGCGATGGGATTCTGGTCACTTGAATTCTCGTACTCTTTAGACAACGTGTAGAGTTTCCTGAATTTTCCGAGCACAATCAAATCTGCCACAGCTATAGCAAGCACTGATAGGCTCAATAGGGGATATTGTCCATAAACGAATGTAATAAAGAACGCTGTCGCAATGAGTGTGCCCCCCAAACTCAGAAGAATAATGCTAAGGAGCGAAGCCTTGACGAGACCCAAGCGCACGGTCATTGTCTCGATACCCATCGCTTTGTCCCCGAAATAGTCTCTTGTCTCGGTTGGAATGATTACTCCATACACAGTTGAAGCTAGCCCGGCAAGGGCAACCAAGAAGAGAGGATTAAGCTCGGATGTGAAAGTAAAGTACGCGAAAAAGATTGGAAAAACAGCAAGTACAAGGATTAGCGTCACAGGCGCCAGCCATGACCTAGATTTTATTCTAAGTGGCGGAGCAGAGTAGAGGCAGCCTAAAGAAATTCCAACTAACCACAGAAGCAGCAAAGCAGGTCTTGCCTTCACCAACATAAATACGACAACTAGAGCCAAAGTGGCTACAAACTCAACGATCAACACCTGTTTGAGCCGAGTGTGCCCAAAACTGTCGAATGCTTGGACTAGTTCCTTTTTGCGGTCATCCCTCAAGTCTAGTTCATAGTCGGAGATTGTGTTTGTTTGTGCTCCGATGGCTGAACTGAGGTTGATTATGGTGAACGAGAGCACCACTAGAATAGCCATCTCTGTGAGACTCAGAGATGGACTAGCGCCCCATGCGAGTCCCATGATAAGCGAGCCTAGATTGGGTAGAAGGAATTCCGCTCTAGAAATAGTCGCTAGTTGTCTTATGGTCTTCGACATTATCAAGTAAGCTCCCGAGGAAGGAGAGGTTCAGCTTCCTAAAAAATTTTGTTTGTTCAATGCGCACATGAAAAATGAGTGTGCGGAGATGTCACCGCATCCATGTGGGTCACCTATCGCTCTCGAGTTCTTCGTCACCATTCTTTTCTTCGGCCACATATTTCTCAAAATACTTCTCCCAATCAACCTTAAACATAACAATAAAAAATGTTATCAACAAGACTAGTGCAAGAACCATGCCAATCAAAGCGGATATCCAGTCGCTCTTTACACCAAAAATATCTCTAATAATCTGTACCGAAAAGCGGCCGCTGTAAGCCACGATGAAATTCATGCATATCTTTCCGATCAAGGCAGGGACGAATGCCCGTACTAGGTTGTAGCGCACGACTCCTAAAGGAATAAAGAGTAAATCATCAGGCAGAGGCGTCAAGGCAAAAAAGAAAATTACAATTGGTCCGAACCTGTCAAAAAGCTTCATAAAAAATTCCATTTTCTTCTTATATTTCTCACTGATAGCTTTTCTGCCGGCAAAGCCAAGCAGATAACCCGAGAACTCGCCTATGGCTGACCCTATTCCAGCCGCAATAGCGATCCATATAGGCTCAAAAACCCACGCTCCCCCGACCTTAAGCCCTCCAAGAGCGAAGACGACAACCGTGTACGGAATTGGGAAAAAAATTGACAAGGCCCCGATCAAGCTGATTAGGAAAAACCCAAGATATCCGTATTTAATGGCAAGGTTATTCATCCATTCAGTCAGTTGTTGAAGAATGTCGGTAAGCTGCAATTTGGAGGCTCTCCCATTTTACCATTTGAAACGCTAGACTTGAAGATTGCTATAGTTTGAACAACGGCATATTTAAATCGAAGCACATTTACACAGAGTTCCACAAGTTTTCGGGAAGAGCGAAGTTGGAAAGAGAAAAAGAACCAATCTGGATAGCAAGAGACTTAAGCAAATGCAGCGGCTGCAGAAAATGTGAAATAGCATGTTCATTTTATCATGAAAACCGTATATGGCCAGAAGCATCAAGAATAAGGGTTTTCATGCTTGTCCCTGGCCTGGAATTTCCTCACTTCTGTGCACAGTGTCAGGATTACCCATGTGTTGAAGCTTGTCCAGTCAGGGCTCTTTCAACAGAATCTAAAACAAGCGCTGTTCTAGTGGACGAAGAAAAATGCACTGGCTGCGCTCAATGTATCGACGCTTGTCCCGGAAGGGTTCCACATATGCATCCAACGGAAGATCGCATCCTGATTTGCGATTTATGCGGTGGCGACCCTCAATGCGTCAAAGTTTGCCAAGAAGGCGGATGGGACGTCTTGAAAATCGTTCCCCGAAAGAATTATGCCTACGAGCTTTATGCGCGAACACCGGAAGAAGTAACACGGGACCTAGCTGTTAAGATGTACGGGGAACTCGGAGAGGGATTCTTATGATCTTCGGCTATGCTGGCAATTTCCTTGAAGTTGATCTTTCGACCAGAAACGTTAAAGAGAAAAGGTTTCATGATGAAGTTTTGCGAGATTACATTGGTGGTAGAGGTTTAGCAACGAAAATTCTTTGGGACAGATTAGGCAGCAGATGGGAAACAGTGGACTCCCTTGGACCAGAGAATATTCTTCTGTTCTTAACTGGACCGTTGACAGGTTTTTTCCCTGGCGGAAGAATCTGTGTGTCTGGGAAGTCTCCACAAAGCAACGGGGTTGTAGGCTCCACAGTCGCTGGCGAGTTCGGCGTCGAATTGAAATGCGCTGGCTACGATGGCATTATAATAACTGGTGAATCAGAAAAACCTGTCTATTTATTCATTAAAAATTCCGATGTTGAAGTCAAGGATGCCAGCCATGTTTGGGGAAAGGATGCAAAGCAAACAGTTAGGTTGCTCACGAAAGAGTGTAGAGAGCTTCTGAAGAAGCGTTTTCCGCATTATGGCGAGTGGAGAGAACCGTCAATTCTGTATATTGGTCCTGCTGGTGAAAACAGGGTGCGAACAGCAATTGTTGGAGCCAAGTGGACTCATGCCGCTGGTTATGGCGGTTACGGAGCAGTTATGGGTTCTAAAAAGCTTAAGGCAATAGCTGTCAAGGGCACTGGACCACTGCCCGAAGTTACTGATATGGACAAAGTGAAACAATTAACGCAAACGGTATGCAAAGACGTTTATGAAAGCGAATTGTGGAGACGGTGGGGAACAGGGTCTGCTGGCTACGCCGTGGGTGCAGACACGAGTTCTGAGCCAATACGGAACTGGCAGGAAGAGTGGCATGACGAAAAAAGCTTCGGTGTTGACAAGTTTGAGAATCGCGTTTGGATAAAACCTTACTGGGGTGATTTCGGCTGTCCAACCACATGCCTAAAAATAGCAATGGTTAAGACTGGAAAGTTCAAGGGAGCGATAACAGACAACCCTGATTACGAGTTGCAGGCGTATTTGGGCACAAACTTGGGAATTTTCACTCCGGAAGAGAACGTGTTTTTGTCTTCGCTCATTGACGATTTGGGCATGTGCGGCATACAAACTGGAAACCTTCTCGGTTTTGTAGCTGAACTCTTTCAGAGAGGAATACTGACAAAAGAGGATTTGGACGGTATAGAGCCTAAATGGGGAGACGCCGAAGCCTTTGCAGCTTTAGCTAGAAAGATCTCTCTTAGAGAAGGAATAGGCATCCTGCTTGCAGAAGGAACATACAGAGCAGCGTTAAAAATCGGCGAAATGAAAAACGTTGACTTGCTGCAGTATGCTGTTCAGTGTAAAGGCATAGGCCTTGGCGCTCACGGACTCCGCAGCGGAAAAGACTTCCTGATAAACATCTCTTACGCTTGTTCAGTCCAAGGCGGAGACCACACATCTGGCGCGTTTCTGCCTTTAAACGATTTCAGAAGCGAATTGGTCATGACGTTCAACGATTCAGCAGTATACTGCTACTTCAACATCTTTGGAATACCTCGCAAACTCAAGTTCAAATTCTACAAGGCAGTTACTGGTTTAGAGCTGACGCAAGAAGAATGGGTTGGCACAAAAGCATTGAGAATACTGCAGCTTCAGAGGGCAATGCTGCTCTTGGGCGGTACAGACTTAAGATGGGATCTGAGAATCCACGATGAGAACCCGCTTAGATTCTACGATCCGTTGCCCTCTGGACCTTACAAAGGAAAAGCAGTTTACAAACCTAGGTTTGCGAGAGACAAAAAAAGATACTACGAATCGGTTGGTTGGGATGAGAATGGCATACCAAAATCTGAAAATCTCAGAAAACTCGGACTGGAAGACGTGGACGCGGCTTTAGAAAAAGTACGTTGACAACAGTTACATCTAATGAGCTAAGCTCGTTCAACTATTTTCATGTATCCGAAAGTGGCTGTTATTGTAAAGACTATAAAAAAGGCAATCAGGTTTCTTACCATCTCTAAAGCAAAGGGTGGGTTACCCAGAAGGAAGGATCTGATGAGGTCTGCGCCACTGCTTAACGGGTTGATTTCAGCTAGAACAACTATAGCCTGCGGCATTACACCTTCCTTTCCGAGAGTCTGTATGAGGGATAGCGGATAAAAGATACTGCTGCAGAAGAATAGCACATAATAGACCAATCCCCTTGCAGTGACGAATTTTTCAAAGCTTGTGGTTGAAACTGCTGTGACTATGCTTAAACCTGAGATACCTGTGGCCAGCAAGAAGAGGGCGGCTAGAATTGCAAGCAACTGTAGGAGCGAAGGAAAGCCGACGAAGATAAATGTGGTCAAGAGTAGCGGCGACATGTACATCATTCCCCTCAACCCGCCTGCAAGTAATCTACCTAAGGCGAGTTCAAACCGCGTGATAGGGAGACTTAGCAGGTAGTGGTGGATTTGACGGCGCACTTCCATATTTATTTCTCGCCCGATCATGAAGGCTGAAGCAAACAGGCCTAGAACGGTGACTCCGGGGGCGAAGAAATTGAGATAGCTTTTGAGATTAATGATTTGTGGGTTCACCATTTGGTTGTAGACCACAGCCATTATCAGCAGGTCTGCAAGGTTCATGCTTATCAGGCCGGCTAGCCACCACTTGTAGCGAAGGAAGTTTCTAAAATCATGTTCAATTACATGGAGAACTGCTTTCATCTATTGCCATCCTCCTCCTTCAAGCCGTTTCTCATAGAATGTGACGCCGACAATAGTGAAAGCGAAGAAGAACAGTACAAGCCCAAGTATCGCAGCTAGGGGCATAGGAGTCACAGTAAAGTATTTTTCAATTCCAGTTCCCCAACGAAACATGTCGGAGGCAAACGTGACTGGGTTGAATCTTGATATTTCAGCATATGTTAGGCTAGCCTGTTGAACGAAGGCTTGGGGATACATTGCTGTACTAAGTCGAACTATTAGGGCGTTCAATACACCCATAAAAATGTCAAAGCGGTCCCCTGACTTCAAGGTAACTGCAATGGTGATGCTCATACCTGAGACACCGAACGCGAACAAGAAAAGAGCTGAAAGAGCAATTAAGAGGTTGAGCGGATTTGCGAGTCCGATCACGAAGAGCGTTATTGCAATAAGCGGTCCTACAAGCATGAAGCTCCGTATTCCACCACCTATTGATCTTCCTAAGACGAGTTCCCTTCTAGAAATAGGAAGGCTGAGCAAATACTCGAATACTCCATGTTCAGCCTCCTCAAAAATGTCATATCCGATGAAAACGGAAGCAGAATAAAGCATCATGACTACAACACCTGCAACATAGTATTCAAAATAAATGTCTGCCAACTCGGGTACAACCATGCGGGAGGCAATCAGGCCGAAGAAAGCAACCTGAGCAGCAAACCATATGGCTCGCATAATTATGAGGACCTTGAAACGAAAGAACGTGCGCACGTCCCTTTCAACAACAACCAAAAGCTTCCTCGTTGCTTCTCACCTTGAAGGACTTTTTTGTTCAGCTTCTTCAATAGTCAATCCTGTATAATGGATAAAGACATCATCAAGCGACGGCTCAGTCATGTTGATTGACCGGACTGGCACACCTTTCTTAACCAACAGCTCCATGATTTGCGGAACGATCTCTTCCACTTTGTTCAAATGGACCTTAATGTTGTTAGGTTTCAGGACGGTTAAATTCACAACTTCTTGAAAACTTGTCAGGTCCTTCAGGGTTTTCTTACTTACGTCTTTTTCTAGTTGAATCTCAACAATGTCTCCGCCGGGAATGCTGTCTTTCAGGGTTTTAGGCGTGTCGCACACCAGCATTTTGCCTTTGTGCATGATGCCAACTCGGTCGGAGAGCACATCCGCTTCGTAAAGTTCATTAGTGGCAAGAATTATGGTCGAACCTTCGTCTCGAAGTTCCCGGATCATATTCCAAATCTTGTGCTTGCCAACAACATCTATTTGGGCGGTGGGCTCGTCAATGAAGGCAATTCGTGGTCTCTGAATCAACACCTTGGCAATTTCAACACGCTTCTTCATGCCGCCAGAAAGATCATGAACCTTCTTGCCCCTATCATCCCACATGTTCACATCTTCCAAAACCTGCTTGACTCTTCTCTTCCGCTCTTGCGTTGAAAGACCGCACACCTTTGCATGCCAATTCAGCACATCCAGAGGCGTGCTCACCCAAAGAATCTTAGGTTCTTGAAAGCAAATGCCAATCAGCCTTCTCACGTCGTTCGGGTTCTCCCTTACGTCATAGCCACCTACGACAGCAGTTCCACTCGATGGCTTAATTACAGTTGTAAGCATTAGAACCGTTGTTGTTTTTCCTGCGCCGTTAGGACCCAATAGTCCGAAGATTTCTCCCTTTTCAATGGTCAAGTCTAGATTGTCTACTGCTGTCAAGTCTTTGAAGCGTTTTGTCAAATCAGTCGTATGGATGATAGACACTGCTACACTCTCCTCTCTTGATTTGCTGATTGTAGAGCAAGATATTGAAGGGTTACAATAGATAAACATATCGCGGGAGCTTGAACCTCGGTCTGACTAACGTTCTATGGTGCTCCGGCCGGGATCGGAGCACGTTTTTGCTG
>Ga0209635_10004878_pt1 | contig 10572 bp, 8 predicted proteins | sample DeeMarSWOR230_32_FD_187463 | JGI IMG/M metagenome (GOLD analysis project Ga0209635, IMG submission 187463) | Marine sediment microbial communities from White Oak River estuary, North Carolina - WOR-2-30_32 (SPAdes) (version 2) | ecosystem: Environmental > Aquatic > Marine > Intertidal zone >...
GGAGTATTGACATTTACTGGAGCATTTGGTAAACAATCATCAAGATATATAGATATTCCTGAAAGTAGATTCTCCTTATGGAACTACGGAATCTTAAAATATAAGGAATTTTTCATGTTATTTGCTTTGATTGGTGTAATTTGCGGTATATGCCTAGGAATAATTATTTGTAATATATCGGCAAAAAAGGATAAAGAAAAAATCTACAAAACATGGACTTCAAGTAGTATAAATGATTACTTTAAAAATAAAAAAAATCAGAATATTTCAGAAGAACAGATGCCGAGAAGTATAGAAGATTACTACAAAAAATCCAAATAACACTTGTACTTACATATTTTTACGATGCAAAAGATATCTGGTGAACTTGTAGATAACAAAATAATAGTTAAAAAACCAAAAGATATAGGGCGATTTTATAACAAGAGTCAATTTGGAAAAACCATTACAAATAATGCACTAGTTCTTGATTTAATTGAAGGTGTTTTTCTACTAGATGAAGAAAAACTTCGATTATTCCAAAATGGAGAGGAGATACATCTTCAAGATCTAGTGAAGCTTTCTGCTGAACAAACTCCTCATTTCGAGACAAAGTACCTTATATTCAGGGATCTAAGAAAAAGAGGATATCTATTAAAAATCAATGAAGAAAGCAAAGATTTTGATTTTTTTCTTAATAAAAAAGAAAATAGTACAAGTAAAAACAAGAATAAATATTTCATTTCTTCGTTCTCTGAAAGAGATATAATGGATATTACCAAAATTAAACAATTAATCAAAACAGCAGAAAATAATAACGGAGATTTATGGTTTGCCATAGTTGACGAAGAAGGCGATATTACATATTATGACGTATCGATGTTAGATATAAAAGGAATGAATTCTGAACATAAATTTTTAAAAACTATAGGAATTCTACTCGAAAATAGAGTTGTTATCTTTGATAAATATATAGCTGAAAAGTTGTTGGAAAAAGAGTTTTATGGTAAACCTTTTGGAAATGGTTTACAAGTATCTATGGTTGAAGCATTATATCTCTTAGAGAAAGATGTTATTGAAATTAAAAATATTGCTAAAGAAAAAAGTTTTTCTCCAAAGGAATTCAAGGATTTAATACAGAAAATACAACCAGATATTAATCAAAGGTTTACTGTTTTTAGTGATCTGAAAAAACGAGGATTAATAGTAAAAACAGGATTTAAATTTGGTGCTCATTTCCGTGCATATAAGAAAAAACCTGATGAAACACATGCTCAATTTCTAATACACGTGGTTGAATATAATTTTAATAGCATATGGTCAGAAATCAGTAGGGCAGTGCGACTTGCACATTCAGTTAATAAGGAAATTATTTTTGCAAGAGTAATTGATAGTGAAATAGACTATATCAAACTTGGAAGGTTACGTCCATAATATATTTATAACTATTATTGATATTCCTATTGTTTTGAGAGGATTAAGATTGATAAAAATTAGATGGCATGGACATTCGTGCTTTGAGATAACAGATGGTACAACTTTGATTACTGACCCACATGATGGAAAATCTATTGGTATACCTGCACCGAATGTTGAAGGAGATATCATTCTGGTTTCACATGATCATTACGATCATAATAGCGTAAAATCAGTAGAAAAAGAAGGATCTAAGATAATAACGGATGATAGAAAGAGAAATATTTCAAATATTGAAATAAAAGGAATCAAATCATTCCATGATGAGAATCAAGGAGAAAAGCGAGGAGAAAGCATCATATATAAATTTATAATTGATGGTGTTACTTTTTGTCATTTGGGTGATCTAGGACATGAACTTGATGAAGATGCCGTCCATAGAATTGGTAATATAGATATATTGTTTGTTCCTGTTGGCGGAACTTTTACTATTGATGCAAAACGAGCTTGGAATGTAATAAACTCGATAAAACCAAAGATTACTATTCCAATGCATTATAAGATAGGGGGTTTATCACTACCTATTGATGGTATAGATCCATTTTTAGAAAAAAATACGTTTAAAACTCTTAAAGTCGGTAATGAAATAGATATAGAAAAAGAAGATTTACCAAATGAACAAGAGATTTGGACATTTACTCTGTAAAAAATTATTTCCTTTCGAAAACTTCTTTATTTACACAGTTTGGGGGGATTTTTCCTTTTAATCCAATCAGCATGTTCTTTGCAGTCATAATCGCCATTTTTGTACGTGTTTCAATTGTTGCAGAAGCAGAATGTGGTTGAAGTACTACATTATTTAACTTTTTAAGTTCTCCACTAATATGTGGCTCATGTTCATATACATCAAGACCTGCACCAAAAATCCATTTTTCTTTTAATGCCTTTATAAGTGCCTGCTCATCAACAATCGGTCCTCGTGATGTGTTAATAAGAATTGCATTCTTTTTCATCATTCTTAGTTCTTTTTCACCAATCATATGATACGTTGATTCTGTCAATGGAACATGTATTGAAACAAAGTCGGATTTCTTTAGTACTGTAAAAATATCTACTTTACTAGCATTCACTATGTGTTCTAATATTTCATTTTTTCTTTTATCTACATATAACACATCCATATTGAATCCTTTACTTTTTAGACCAATAGCAGTTCCAATTCTACCGGTTCCAATTATTCCCAATGTTTTGTCTGAAATATCCTGTCCTAACATTAACATTGGGTCCCAACCTATGAATCTTCCAGATCTAGTAAATTTATCCCCTTCAGCAATACGACGAGCTGCTGAAAACAATAGCGCCCAAGCCATTTCTGCTGTAGTATCTGTCAAAACCCCAGGTGTATTACTCACAGGGATACCTCTTTTTGTAGCTGTCTCAATATCGATGTTGTTATATCCTACAGCATAATTTGCTATCATCTTTAACTTTGATTCAGAGGTTATAATATCTTTGTCAATCATATCAGTAAGAAGACAAATTAAACCATCTTTTCCATGCAAGCCTTTAATGATTTCTTCTTTTGTTAAAACACGATTATAAGGATTAATATCTAATTCGTGTTTTTTGCTTAGTAAATCAAGTCCTGATTCTGGGATTTTACGAGTAACAAAAATTTTCATGGTTTTCTCTTTCTCAATTTCTTCATTACATACAGTTATAAAAAGCTTGTTTTAATGAAAAATATAGAAAATAATAATATATGTTCTATTTAAAATAGTATTTATCTCATCAAATTTCTTCTTCACCTGGTAGTTCAAAACCTGGATCTTCAACAACTTTCCCTTCTGTTTGGAAAAAAGTTAAATCAAACATTTCCCAGTCATTTACATCTCCTCGCCCATTTGTACCATCAGAGTAATCAGCAATTGTATGATCCCAGATATAATAATAATTCATCACGCTTATATAATTACCATGTTCTTCAAGGTAAGCTTGTTTTGCCGCCCTTCCTCCAGCATATGATAAGTTATCATTTCCTGGAACGTTCCATGGGCCAAGTCCAAGTGAATGTCCCATTTCATGCATTACACCAGATGCAAGTGCAATTCGCCAGGTTCTTGGTGTAAATGCTCTTCTAGTGATACTAATCATTCTACTAAGTCCATTGCCAACAGCCAACTCGTCATACCTGTTGAATTCTGCAGGGTGGCAAAAACCAGCGCTATTTGCTATTACAAGATATCTAAAAATACCTTTTCTTTCTTCGGGGAAATGATTATTATAAAATTGAAGCATCATTCCAGAATCTTGAGAAATTCTTTCATAATATGTTAGCTTTTCACCTCCTCCGTTAATAGGTCCATCAGGCCATCCATCATCTATATAAACATTAATACCGTGCTCTGCGAATCGCTCTATAAGAATTTGCTGTGATTCCTCCCAAAATACATGTTCAATATCAAAAAATCCTTTCTTTTCCATGCCATCTACTTCAATATATATGTCTTGTGAAAATGGGTCTGCAAACCATTTAGCCATTTTATATTCTTCAATGTTATCCAATCCATCCTCATCTGGATCAAGTACCGAGTGATTGTTACTTATATTATAAGGATATCCCCATTTCCATTCCCAAGTTGTTGGAATACCATCCTCATCCGGATCAAGTTTTGAATCATCTATCTTAGGATTGGTCTTAAGAATATTTACTTCAGTCCAATATGGAATACCATCATGATCAAAATCTGTTTGATAAACATTAAACCATATTTCAAAGTTATCTCCAACATAATGACCATATCCATCAGAATCATTGAATGAGTCATCCCCTTCCCATCTGCCGGTTTTATAATCATAAGTTAGTTTTATTACTTCTTTTTCAATGTCTTGTGTTCTAAGACCTAACAAACCAGTTTTTTCCCTTTCAAAAATTTGTAAAGAAATATCTGAAGATTTTTGTTCTTCAATAGCATTACGCGAAATTTTATTTTCTTTTAACATTGTGTCCCATTCAACAAAAAAAGTTTCTGTTACTCCCTTTCTAGATGATACATCTTTACTAATATATTCCTGGTCATCTATGATCGTAATAAAGTAGAATTGGGGAGGATCGCGCCATGATGATCCTTTCTTCATAATTGTATCTATTATACCTCTATGACGCATTCGTTTAATTTCAAAAATTAATCCTTGATTTGTTAAAGGACTGATACGGTCGTCAATTTCTTTAACAGGTTCTTGATCTTCTGTTTTTTCTGTTTTTTCACTTAAAAATGCAACATAGTAAAACACACTTACAATAACAATTACTGCAACGGTTAAAATTGATAGTAATATCATTAATTTTTTATTTTTTTCTGCTTTTTTGGCCATTTTCAATTTTTCCTTAGTTTGGTAAATAATATAACCTGCAGTTTATATAAAAATATCGGTTAAATTAATAATCTATATTTAAATAAAATAGATAAAAATTATAATCATTTTAATTTACCATTGAATTTACAATGTATAATAGAATACTATTCATTGAAATATCAACATCATGTATTTTACCAATGTTAATCATATTACCATTTATAGATTCTATCTCCGTTTTTTTCCCTTTCTTAAAACTTTGAAACATTGAAGAATAATTCTCAGAAGTATCCTTAATCACTTGTCTTGTCTTTTTATTCATATCTTCAAAAGATAAATCTATTCCTTCAGTATTTGCAATTTTAGTAGATTCTTTACAAACTCTCTCTACAATCTTTTCCAACAAGGGATTTTCTAAAAGATAGCCATTTTTACATTGAAAGATAGTTGTTAAGGGATTTATGCTAGAATTTACTATCGCCTTAATCCATATCTCCTTTAGAATATTCTTGCTAAACATTGTTTCGATGCCTGCCTGATTGAATATATTTACAATCTTTATAATCCGTTCCGTTTTTCTACCGTCTAATTCTCCGATAACGGTTTTTCCTTTACCAGTGTGCCTAATAAACCCTGGTTTTTGGAATATTGAACCATGCGTAGTAGTACCTGCTATTATCTGTTTTCGGTCTATAATTTTTCCAATTTTATCTATGTTATCCAATCCATTTTGAAACGAGAGAATTATTGTATTTTTATCAATAATTTTCCTTGCTTTTTTTAATGCAACTTCGGTATCATATGATTTTACAGTAATAATTAAGAGATCTGGAGAGATTTTTATGTCACTAATAGAATCAACGGCAGGCAATTTTTTATTATATTTTGTATACCCCTCTATTTTCAAATTTTCTTTTTTAATAGCGTTTATATGAATTGATCTACCTATTAATACTATATTATTTTGTTTAGACAGCAAAGCACCAAATAAAGATCCTATTGCACCTGCACCAAGAAGAACTATATTCATATTGATATTCCTATCTCCTCACATTTAATATTTATTTCATTCTTATCCATTGCAATCAATGGATGTAAAATCAGAATTTTAACATGTCTTTTTAATTTATAAATTTCGGTTAAAGTAGTTGAGATGTTTTCATCAAGAAAGTGACCGGTAACAATAGCATCGCAATATTCTTTAGTCGCTTTCTTATATAAACTATCATAAATATTTTCTTTAAAGTCTAATTTATGTATACTTGACTCAATATACCATCTAGACATAAATGATTTTAATACATCAATTTTGAATTTTTCGTTAATTAAAAAAATAACTTTAGATCCTCTTCTTATGATATACCATGCTGCTAAAATGGATTCTGGCTTGTCAATCAATGCTAGGATTTTCCCCTGTGAACCTTGTGGCATTCCTCCTATTCCACGGATTTTTTTTATAAAAAAGTATGTGTTTTCATTACGAATTTCGATAAACAACTCAAAATCTGGTGTATCTAAATCTACTTTTGCATGAGTTTCATTAACTATATCATTACCAATTTTGATCGCGACATCGTTACTTGTAAACTCATGGTTTCCTGTTCTTGTAACTCTCAATGCAAAGCTTTTTTCTTTTGTCAAATTTTCTTTTGAAATTTCAATAACAAAATCAGAAATATCATCTATTTTCGCCGTTGTCTTTATTGATGGGCTGATAGAGGTTATCCCAAAAATTCTCTGTAATACATCTACACTTTCGTTTATTTGTTTAGTGTAAACATATATCCTACCCCATTCTCTTCCTATCCTATAAGTAATATTTTTTGTTTTTAAAGCTGTTTCAATATTTCTTACTAGCACATTCTCAAAATATCTCCTAGTAACCTTGCCTTTTAATGCAATTTCTCCGTATCTTATTATAATAAGCTTGTATTTCACAACTATTCAAATGCTTTTTTTATTACATATAATTAGTGGGTATAAAATTTTTATTTTAAAACTGATATTTTTTGTAATGTAAAATTAAAGTAAATTTAAAAGTCAATAATATATTAATTTTACAAATTTTGTTAATATTTCAAATTGCTATTATTGCATTCCGATTATTTTCCACCAAAGTTTTATATATTGTATATTGTGAACATTTGTCATGTAAATAAATAACACGTCTATAAGTATCATAGGAAGTGAAATGGAAAAATGGTGGTGAAAAAAATGGTAAGAAAATATATGGAAAAATTGAAAGGAAGCTACTGCAAGATCGTTACTAAAGAACCTGGTGCAGATAGGGCAAGTGTAGTTACTGGTATACTTGAGGATGTTGATTATATTGATGGTTTTATCACTGTTGATTCTTTGCAAGGACTCGGATGTTTAAGCATAGACACCATAATTGCAATCAAACCAAAAAATAAGGATAGAAAATATATTAAAAAAAATTGTTCTACAAACAACTGAATATAAAATAAAAATCACTTTAAATAAATAAGTATTAAATTCTATACTTTTTTCACAAAAAGATAAATTATAAATCATTGTATTAATATCCCCATAAAAACCGATATTATAATCTAAACGGTGGAAAGAAAGGATGGATATAGAGCTTAACAATCAGCCATTAAAAAAATCCCATATAACCAACCTTCATGGGAAGCCAAAGATTGCATATTTTTCAATGGAGATTGGTATTAATGAACAAATACCAACATACAGTGGGGGTCTTGGGGTTCTCGCAGGAGATACGATCAAATCCTGTGCTGATTTAAATGTACCATTAGTAGGTGTCACCCTTCTCTCTGAAAAGGGTTATTTTTACCAGAGAATAGATGAAAATGGGAATCAGCTTGAGATACCGATACGATTTGATGTTGCTAATTTTTTAAAACTACTCCCTAGCACAACTCAGATAAAAATTGATGGTAGGAACGTGAAACTACATGTCTGGCATTACCAATATAAAGGAATAAATGACTACATTATACCTGTTTTTTTCCTAGATTCAAATATTAAAGAAAACGATAACTGGGATAGAGAAATTACAAAACATTTATATGGAGGTGATGAAAAATACCGACTTGCTCAAGAAATAATCCTAGGTGTCGGTGGAGTTCGAATATTAAAGTCTCTTGGATATAAAACTATAGATAAATTTCATATGAATGAGGGACATGCTGCACTATTAACTCTTGAACTTTATAATCAGTTTAAAGATATAGAAAAAGTACGAGAACAATGTGTTTTTACTACACATACGCCTGTTGCAGCAGGTCATGATCAATTTGATTTGTCTTTCGCTAAACCAATGATTGGTGATTTACTACCAGATTCATTCATAAATGAGATTACTTTTGAAAATAAATTAAATATGACCAGACTTGCATTATTTTTTAGTCATTACGTCAACGGTGTTGCAAAGAAACATGGTGAAGTTTCAAGAATTATGTTTCCTGGTCACTCTATAGATTCTATAACAAATGGTGTTCATAGTTCTACCTGGGTCTCTGAACCCTTTCAAAGATTATTTGATAAACATATACCGGGTTGGCGTTCAGATCCGTTTATACTTCGTTCTGCATTTAACATTAATAAGCAAGAGATATGGGAATCACATTCTGAGGCAAAAAGAGAATTAATTGATTTTGTCAACGGTCGTTACAACATAGGTATGAACTATTACGATTTTACTATCGGATTTGCTCGTAGACAAACTGAGTATAAACGACCTGATCTATTAATATCAGATCCAGATAGGTTAATTAGTATTGCCGAAAAAGTAGGACCTATTCAGATAATTTATTCTGGAAAAGCACATCCTAAAGATAGCTCTGGTAAGAATTCGATAAAACACATCTACGATGTTATGAAATCAACAAAAGGCAAAGTAAAAATATCCTTCATCCACAACTACAACATGAGAATTGGTAAAATAATGGTAGCTGGTTCAGATATATGGCTAAATACACCACGTCGACCATATGAAGCTTCAGGAACATCTGGTATGAAAGCAGCACACAACGGTGTACCACAATTCAGTACTCTTGATGGTTGGTGGCTTGAAGGATGCATAGAAAATATCACAGGATGGTCAATAGGTCCTGAGAAAACAGATAATGATACATCAGATGATAACACAGATAGAAACGACTTATATCATAAACTTGAGACATGGATCATGCCAAAATTCTATAGAGATAGGGATAATTGGATAAGGACGATGAGGAGTTGTATTGCAATCAATGCATCGTTTTTTAACACAAATAGAATGGTTCTACAATATGTTTTAAACGCGTATTTTATGTGAAATATGTAAAATCAATAACATCTATATAATATTTCTAATAACATATAAATAACATAAAAATTTGAGTAACTTAAAATCATTTTTAATATCCTATAATATTTATACAATATAATTATATTTTTTAGATTTCTATATATTTATTATTCTTTTTGTGTTTTTGTATCTATTTGATGATATTTTTTTCATCTCTTTTATAATCAGTAAGGAAATCCTTTTCTTTCCATTTATTTTTTCAATATTCTTAATAAATAATTATTAATATTTTATATAATTATAATATTAATTACATTTATAATGCAAAAAATGATTAAATCATTGAAGAAAACTGATCTTTTTCAAGTAATCTTTTTATATTTTTAAGATAATACTACAAAGGGTAAATGTTTAAAAACTTAAGACTTTCTGTTATCTTAATATCATTTCTTCTTATTAACATTATACTACCATTTGGTGTTGAGGGTTGCAAAGACATATTAGCCTGTGGGGATTCAACAGCAGGAGACTATAATCTTTTTTTAAAGGTTAGAGATCCAAGTAGACCTGGACTTCAAGTATTATGTATTGTTCCAGAGGGATATGAGTATACTTATCATTATCCTTGGACTGGGAAAGAAATGATCTCAACTACCAAACATAAATATATTGGAGTGACATCTAAAGATGATGTCATTCCAAATATCGTAAAAGCTGGAATGACTCTTACCGATATGGGTCTAGCATTTGGTGATGCAGATACAGATTCAAATTGGGTGAATCCGACAAAACATGCTTGGGATGATTTTGATTGGATAAGATATTCTTGTGAAAAAGCTGAGGGTATTGATGAAGCAGTTTCATTACTGACTGAATATGCTGTAGACAAATTGCATGCAACAGGAGTATCCGAGAATCTTTTTGTAGTAGGACCCACCAGTGGCTATATCATAGAAGCAGATGCGTTTCGTTATAACATAAAAAAGATTGATGATGGGGTTAGGATAATGTCGAATTATCCAAAAGAACTATGGAAAAGTCAGATTCATAAGAGATTACCAATTGCTTCATCTTTTGATTTAGTAAAAGAATCGTATGTAAATAAAGGACATACACTCCGATTGAATTCGTTATTTGGAGTGAAAATTTTAGATATCAATAATGATTCTATTGCAGTTCGGCAAATTCCGTTTTTTAAATTCATTTATAATACAATTATGATTATGGGCAAAAAAGTTGATATAAAGCTTGGAGAAAGAGTAACCGTTGGAGACTATAGTGTAGATTTATTAGATATTAACGGTAAAAAAGCAAAAATTAGATTATGCTACAAATTCAAGGCATGGGAAGATGAAATGATGGAGCATATAAATTCCAAGTATGGCTCCATCACTGTTAAAGACATGATTAATTGGTCTCGTCTTAGTAACAATGATCTTTATGGGCTTCGACCAATGTGTGAAGATAAATATGAATATGAATCAGTAGCAATCTATAAAATCCCTAGTGAAAATTATGAAGTTCTTAGTAGCGGATGGTTTTCAGCA
>Ga0209635_10004879_pt1 | contig 10572 bp, 10 predicted proteins | sample DeeMarSWOR230_32_FD_187463 | JGI IMG/M metagenome (GOLD analysis project Ga0209635, IMG submission 187463) | Marine sediment microbial communities from White Oak River estuary, North Carolina - WOR-2-30_32 (SPAdes) (version 2) | ecosystem: Environmental > Aquatic > Marine > Intertidal zone >...
AGATGACGGCACTGGTAATGCACCAACTGGTGGAGGCATGGAAAATCCTGAATCTACTGCATTGAAATCATACTTTATCCAAAATGTTTCAGGTATTAATGACAGTGGTCAGCGCTTATATTCAGTAGACCTTTCCACTCCATTTGATGCTTTAAAGGGTGAAAAATACTGGCTTGTTGTTCAGGCGGTATTTGAGGTTCTTCCAAAATGGGGACGGGTAACAAATGAAGGTACAATTTATTTATCACCATCTGTGTACGGCTGTCTGTTATTAGGTAACCCATTCTGGACAGACCCTGCGCTTGGAGACATGGCTTGGTATTTGACTGGAGGAAAAAATGAACCACCTAGTAAACCAGAAATTAATGGTCCAACTAGAGGTAAACCCTGTGTAGAGATATGTTTTACATTCCAATCGACAGATCCTGATGGCGATGATGTTATGTATATAATTGATTGGGGGGATGGAAACATAACTGAGACAGATTTTTATCAACATTCCGTTCCAGTTGAAGTTTGCCATACTTGGTATGAAAAAGGTTGTTATCTTTTCAGATGCAAAGCAAAAGATATCTATGGTGCTGAAAGTGAATGTATTGAGAGGTTGTTCTGGGTAGATGATAGTAGAATATCATTTGTTTATTTATTCCAAAGATATTTAGAACGGTTCCCGATAATGATTAAATTAATATTCAATTTTAGTAAATAAAAAAAACCTGCATTTTTAAAAAAAATCTTTTTTCAATGTTTAAAATATCTTTGACCTGAAAAAACCATGGAAATGGAATGCTCATCTGCTGCTTTTATCACTTCCTCATCACGTATTGAACCGCCTGGTTGAATTATTGCCCTAACCCCTGCATCAGCTGCAACGTCAACGGCATCTCTAAATGGGAAAAAAGCATCACTTGCCATAATTGATCCTTTTATATTTTCTTTTCCTTTATTTATTGCAATCCATGCAGCATCAACACGTGCAGTTTGTCCACCGCCTATACCAACAGTGCGTGTATCTTTTACAAAAACAACTGAATTGGATTTAACATGTTTAACACATTTAACTGCAAACTCCATTGATATAAGATCGTTTTCACTTGGTTTCTTTTTTGTAGCTATCTTCCAATCTTTTCTAGGAGTAAGTTTTATATCTCTTTCTTGAGAAAGAAACCCACCAACAACGCTTCTAAATACCATTCCCTTTCTGTTTATTTTCTTATCAATATTACTTAACTGAAGGAGTCTTAGATTTTTCTTTTTATTGAAAATATTCAAGGCTTGTTTGTTAAAGCTTGGAGCAATAATTACCTCTAAAAATAGATTAGAAAGTTCACTAGCGATATCTTTTCCAACCTCTCTATTGAAAGCAATAATTCCTCCGAAAGGTGAATACGTATCGGTTGCAAATGCATCCTTCCAAGCCTTAAGTATATTTTCTGCACTAGCAATTCCACAGGGTGTTGCATGTTTTACAATCACACAACAAGGATTTGAAAATTCCTTAATGCATTCAATGGCACAATCGCTATCAAGAATATTATTATAGGATAGTTCTTTTCCATGAAGTTTTATAGCATTTGTCATACATGGCTCATTAGTTTCTGGTAAATGTAAGTAAAATGCACCTTTCAAATGAGGGTTTTCACCATATCTCATGTTTTGGATTTTTCTTAAGGAAATACTATTGTCATCTGGTAAAATATCGTTAGTCCATTTGTTTCTAAGGTAGTTTGATATAATTGAATCATATTGTGCAGTGTGTGTAAATGCCTTTATTGCAAGTCTTTCTCTATTTTCTAAACTGACGTCTCCCTTTGATTCAAGAGAACTTAAAACCTCTCTGAACTGACTTTTATCTGTTATTACAATTACATCTTTGTAATTTTTTGCAGCAGCTCGAATTAGTGTTGGTCCACCAATATCAATATTTTCTATTACTTCCTCAATTCCAACTTTTTGCTTTTTTATTGTTTCTTCAAAGGGATATAGATTACAAACCAATAAATCGATAGTCTTAATATTATGCTTCTTAAGAGTATCCATATGTGCTTTACTGTTTCTTTTAGCAAGAATTCCGGCATGAATAACAGGATGAAGAGTTTTAACGCGTCCCTCAAGCATTTCTGGAAAGCTAGTTACACTAGAAACCTCTTTGATTTCAACACCAGCTTTTTTTAAAACTTTAGCAGTACTGCTCGTTGAAATAATTTCTATACCAAGTTTGGATAGTCCTTTAGAAAAATCAGATATACCATCTTTGTCTGAAACACTAATTAGAGCTCTTTTTACATTCATCGCTTTTACCTAAAATGCATATGAGAGAGCTTCATAAACATTTGGGTTTCTTATTTATTTTTTTCAATATCAATTGCTTCTTTAAGACTTATTTCACCCTTTAAGACTCTTAAGGCTGTTTTTTCAGAAATTGAAAATTTTCCATCAGTATGTTTTCTACTTCTCTCTTGAATGTTTCTTATATCTCCTTTGGTAGGCTCTAATGGTAATCGTCTTTGGACCTTTCCTCCGCGAAGCAGAGCAATTGCTGCAGCTGCTTCACCGTCTCTTTCAAGTCTTTTTATCTGTTGTGTTGGTGTTGTCTTTGTTTCATCTACAATTTCAATTGGTATTCCTAGTGAAATCAAAGAATTAATTATACGGTTACGGGTAATTATTGATCCATGGCCAATGCGAATCAAGGTTTCAATAGAAGGATACTCCCTAAGAACCCTTTTAATTAATGTCAATACCTTTTCAGGTGTTGCAGCATTCATTTTTTGTAATAAAATATCATCACCTACTACTGCTATACCTGGTTGCTCACCTGGGTCAATTCCTATATAAACCTTAGAATAAATGTCTTTACCAACCAGCATTTGAACAGCAAGATCAACTGCATGATCTATTGTATCATATACATCAGCAGCTATTACTTTTGATAACTTTACATCATGCAATTCATTATTAGATGTAAGAATTACACCTATTCCGCTAGGAATATGATCTAGAGAATTAAGTGAAACAAATGAGATTTTTCTTTTTTTAAGAACTTTTATAAGGTCATGATAAAGCGAAAAATCTTTTGTATAAACTCCTATTGTTTTCATATTATCTTTCCCAAGGCATTTTCCCATCTAAATATTCTGTCCAAAACTCTCTAAGGCTTTCTTTAATTAATTCTTCTGTTTCTAAAATTGTAAATTTCTTACTTACTATCTTATCTATATGTTTGCCCATACTAAGGTTTTTAATTTGATCTTTTAAAAAGGATTTTATATCAAGATAATCCCTTTTTATCTCAACATATAACCTTTTGTTTTTTTCGAATGGTTTCTTGGTTACTCTTGGATCTTTTTCCCATTTTTTTAAAAATTCACTTGCATGTTTCTTTAATTTTACTGGTGGACCAAGATGTACATATGTTTTTGAAAGTGGTTCCTTTTTTGATTTAATAATAATATATATATCGCTATTATCAACGTGGAAAGAACTATCATAGATTTTAAAATCGTATCTTTCAGATGTATTACATATTGAACGAGCAGCCTTTCTTACCTGAGGATAAAGGTTCTCAGGGATTGTATCTGGTTTTTTTAGCTTTATTCCAATATATCTAAATCTATTTATTTCAGGATTTTGTTTAATTTTGTTCAAAGACCAGGGTTTTATTTTTTTAGGAAAGAAAAATGTAATCTGTGGTTTTTTTAGATATTCGTTACACGCCCTTATAAATAAATCAAATTTTTCTTTAGATACTGCTGAGGCAACATTTCTATTAGTGTCTACAGGATCAATAAAAGTTAGAGGGGTGTTAAAACCAGGATATTTTGCTTTTGATAAAGCAATTTTTTCTCCTATTTTCCAACTTTGTGCGTTTTTTAAAAGTGTGTTAAAATCCCCATATTCTATTATCAAAATTTCACATAAATAACCTGAAAATCCTTCAATTTCTGATTCTGCTCCATAACATCTAATTCCTTTTAGAAATTGTTTTAATAAAAGAACCTCTGATTTTTTTGATTCAGCTAGATTTTCTTTTACGTACTTGGTATGCAGTGGTGTCCTATCAACTGCAGATAGCTTTTGAGATGCTTTTTCAATTTTATAACATGGTACAATTTCAACCTTATATTTTTTATAATAGCCTCTTATGTATGGATGTTCAGCATATGATTCTTCAGTATCTGTAAGAATTGTTTTTCCAACAGAGAGCGCATTTTTTCCAATTAATTCTTTTTTATATTTTGTTGGAAACTTAATGAAAAAATCAATATCCAGATCATCTTTTAGATATGTATCTTTTGCAACTGAACCTACAAGCTCTATTGTTGCTGGTAGATTCCTTTTAATTATCTCTTTTGCTATTAATTCATCTAGCTCCTTTACTATTTTTTCAATTTTCTTTTTATATTCTTTGGAAGGAGTAATCTTTTCAAAAACTTGTTTTTCAATTTTATTCATTTTCCTTTAACCTTATATATCTTCTTAATATCAATATTACTCCAATTGATAAAATTCCACCACTTATCACATCTAAAACCCAATGTATTGATAGATATATGACTGAGATTATTACAAGTATCATTATTATATATGTAAAATATGTAAATTTCTTGTTACCTGTAATACTTACAGAATATGCTACAAGAATTGCCATTGCAGTATGTAGCGAAGGTAAACAATTATTTTGGGTTGTTGTTGAATAAAAAAAGCTTTCAACAGAGGGTATGACAGTTTCAAGAGCCGAACTTACATTATAATAAGTATATACATTTGTAATGGGTAAAAATAAGTAGAATGGAAGGGAGATTATATAGATTAAAAACAATCCATATGTTAGTGTTTTCATTGCTTGTTTATTATTCGTAAGTAAAAAATAGGTTGGTGAAAACCATAATGTGAAAGAATAAATGCCAATATATATTATAACAAAGAAATAAACAAGAACTGGTGACCAAATCTGTGAGAATTGGTATACAAAATCACCTTCAATATCTTTAATATTATTTGAAAAGTCATAACCAATCAGCTCTGTTGTAATGGGATCTATTAAATTTACTTCAATTAGGTGGAACGCAACAACTCCCACTATAATTATTATATAAGGAAGATTTGATTTAATCAAATTGACTATTCCTATTTTCTCCCTAAAAAATCTTTTAGGAAAAAAGAATAATAAACTAAAAATTATTAAAACAAGATTGATTATTCCTAACACAATATACCAAGTTTCTATTTATTTCACCGCCATCAAATTTTTTTATTTAAAATTTTATTTCTTTTAAAGTCGTATAAATCGGTCCTTTTGGAGTAAGATCGCTTTTTTTAAGTTTGATTGAATTTATTTTTATATTTGCAAATTCAATATCACGATATTTCTCAATAGTTTGTATTAATTTTTCTTTATTTTTTACATTTTTAACTCTTGCAATTGTCAAATGAGCTGAAAATTTCCTTTTTTCCTTTTGGAAACCAAAAGCAGAGATTTTATCATCAATGGTACATGCAATCTTTGCAATATTTTCTCCTTTTTCTATTCCTATCCATATAACTTTTATGTATCTTTCATTTGGAAAAACACCTGCGCTCTTAAGTTGAATTTCAAAAGATTCAATCTCTTTTACTGAATCTTTTATTATATCACCAATTCTATCTATCAATAATTCATCTGTATCTCCAAGAAATTTTAGTGTTAGATGTATGTTTTCTGGTTCAACAAGTTTAACATTTGCACCAGTATTTTTAATGTCCTGTTCAAATTCAATTAATTTTGGAAAAGACTCTATATCAATTGCTATAAATCCTCTAAATTTTTGCATTTAAACCTCTCTTATTTTATTTTCCTTAATATGTATTTTAATTTTTTAGTTTTGGGTAACGGGTGTCAAACAACCTTTATATCATGATAATTACAAAAGCTTTTATTACTGGAGTTAGAGCATGGAAATAGGGAAACTGAAAAAATATTTTAAAAATTACATCGATTTAATACGTCCATTTACTCTACTTGCACCAATAATTGTGTCATCTTGTATAATGATTGCTAGTTATTTTAACAATGAAATCATCGGCAATCTTAATTCTATCTTGTGGACAACAATACTTCCAGCAAGTCTTGTATTAGCAATTCTTAATGCAGCTTCAAACACACTTAATCAAATTACAGATATTAAAACTGATAAAATATCTAAGCCATACCGACCATTAGTTAAAGGGAATATTCCAATAAGAAAAGCATTAATTGTATCTATTATTTTATACGCATCTGCAATTTTAATCTCTATATCCATAAATACTACATTTAGTTTTTTGGTCCTACTTATAGCATTTTTCTCTATTACATACTCTATTCCTCCAAGGTTCAAAGATATATTGTTTGTAAATCAACTCTGGATTGCTATCCCTCGTGGATTTTTTGGAATACTTGCATCATGGAGTGTCTTTGGCAGTCCATTTAATCCACTGCCTTTAGCAATTGGATTGATAGCAATGTGTTTTTTAATAGGAGGGTCCATTACAAAGGACATTGTGGATAACGCTGCTGATAAAAAAACAGGTACTAGAACTCTTATTAACACGTTTGGAGTGAAAAAAGCAGCGGTTTTTTCTTTACCATTTATGATTTTTCCATTTATTTATATCCCAATGCTTATACATAGTGGAATACTTGATTCTTATTTATGGATTCTAACTTTTTTGGCAATACCTGCCTTTCTCATTTTTTACTTGATGATTAAAGAAAATAGGACCGATGGTTTTTTTGAAAATACTCCTTCATGGACATTAATGTATATTACCTATTTTGTTTTTGCATTTGGCTTTTCAATTCTAACTGTATTTGGTTCATTAACTGCTTAAAACTCTAATAATGCGAAGGTTTTATTATATTTTATTTTATGTTTTGTATTATGATTGAGAATTATTATTATATCTTGCTAATGCTTTTTTTTGCAGTAATACCATCAATAATATTACTTTTTTTCCTTAGAAATAAGCTTAAAATCAAGAGTCTTGCTCTTTCTCTTTTTATTTTATTTATTATAGGGATAATTTGGGATCAGATATCAGTAAGATTAGGAATTTGGAGATTTTCTGAAAATAAAATTATTGGCAATCTTTTTGGGATTCCAATTGAAGAGTATATTTTTGTAATCTTTGTACCACTTCTTGTAATTACAGTTTATACACTAGTTATTGAAATAAATGAAAAATAATTTTTATATTATAGTAAAAATAAAATTATCCACCACTAATCATATGTATAACTGCTACTTTTGAATTATCAGGTATTTTTACATCTGAAAAATCTTTTCTAGGAACAACTTCATTATTTATTTTAACAACAACAAGAGGAAATGTGTATCTCATTCGTTTAAGTAATTGTTTAATAGTTTCGTTTTCAACCCAATCAACTTTTCTACCATTTACCTCGATACTCACTTGTCTTCACCTAAAATTATTTCAAGAGCAATATTTGCCTCCCAGTTGGCCATAAGTGCAACTCTAGGGGCCATAAGTACATCTTCATCACTTGATTTTGCTAGTTCATCATAGCACATGTACAAATTTCCTAAACATTTTGTATTTATTCTATCTGAATGTCCATAACCTGATACACCTGAAGCCGCTACGATAGGTTTGCTTGGAAGTTTTGTGAGAATTTCTTCAATAAATATTGTTTTGGTTTCTGCATTATCAAGTGCTTCGATTACAACATCTACATCTTTGAATGGTTTTTCCATGGCTCCCTTTTTCAACTTTATATTATGAATTATCAGTTTCACTTGTGGATTGATTTTTTCAATAATTTCCTTTAGTGATTTTCCCTTTGTTTTTCCAATATTCTCTAAAAAATAGTACTGCCTGCTTAGGTTACTTTTTTCAACAATATCAAAGTCGACTAATATTAGACGGCCAATACCTGCCCTAGCAAGTGCAACAGCAGCATTTGAACCAAGACCCCCAAGACCTGCTATTCCAACACTTGATTTATTTAATTTTTTCTGAATTCTTTCAGATTTTTCTTTATCCATAAAGTCTTACCATTTTTCCCAATATTTAGGATGAATGCTGGGAGGTTCTTCCCCTTTACTATATTTTCCACCCCACACATTTAAACCAGCTTTATCATCTTTATCGATTGTATCCTGAAGAAATTTAAGCATTTTTGGATCATCCATTCCAAGTTTTTTCATCTTTTGGGGTGTTGGAACTCCATTCGGTGTCCATCCTCTTCGATAGTAAACAGCATCGGCAAGTTTTTGATATTGATCCTGCCTATAATTGTAAAGAATTTTCATTTTCTCATTTACATTCATTTCTTCTACTTCTTTTTCAGAAATGCCTATTTTTTCAATTAGATACTTGTCGTATCTGTTTTTTCTTGATACATATTCCATTTTTGTAACTGGTCCCATTGATCTATAAGGTATCCAATCGTCTTTTCTTCTGCCACGACCCATCCATACATTCATTGCTCTTTGCCAATTGTAACACCGCTCGCTTTGTAGGATTAGATCCTCTTTTGTTACCTTTTTACCAGTCATTGCTTTTTGATAATCAACATAGTTTTGAACATGCTCTGGAACCTTTGGTGGTTCATCTGTTTCAGCATTATTTGCAGGTTCAATATCATTCCACGGAAGTTTACATAATCCATTTAATCCAAACCAGGTCCTCCACATAGGAAAATAGTGAAGTGCCTCTGCCTTGTCTTTAAAAGTTGGTATTGCATTATTAACCATATCCATAAAGATAAGCCATGCCTCATCATGTTGTGGCCCCTTAAGTGTAAGTCCATATCCACCTTGCATTGCAAGTGATTCCTTTGTTACATATTCAGAATATTCAAGTCCTTTACTTTCCATACCGCAGTCTTCAATGAGCTTAGTTTCTCCCCAGCCTTTTTCTATAAGCCAGTCTTTAACTCTTCGAATACCCTTTGAAGCAATCTTAACAAATTCACCGTCATCACCGCGTGCAATTTTATGTAGAAATTCAAGTACTGCATAACTGTTCCCAAAGCAAAGTTCAAGGCCATCGCATCTTTCCTTGTTCAATATTCCATATTCATACATTTCCATATAAAATGCAATTGCAGTACCTGTAGAAATTGTATCAAGGCCATAAGTATCACAATAAAAATTAAATTCTAAAATCCAAAGGGGATCCCAGATGCTCATGTTTGCACCGCATCCTACAGTTTCATATTCGGGGCCATCAACTGTTACCTTTTGGCCTTTATAAGGACCTGTAATAACAGTAAAACCATCTACGGTTTTTGAACAAGCCAATGTACAACCATGCCAACAACCATCTGGAATGATCTTTGTAAAATATTTGTAAAATTCAGGTGAATAAATCTTTGATGCTTTTGGAAAGCTACCAAATCTATAATTTTCAGTTGGTAGAAGGTCATACTCATCCATTATTTCAACCAGATGAGCAGTTCCAACAGCACGCATATTACACTGATATCTGTCAAAATCTCTAATCTCCCGATGGAGTTTTGTTCCAATCTTTGTAAGAGTTGCAGGATCTGCTGGATTATTTGAAACACCACTTACTTTCTCTACTTTTGTAACAATTGCTTTTATTTTTTTATCTCTTAGAACTGTACCAAGACCTCCCCGACCGGCTTGTTTTACACGTGGGACTTTTCTTCTAATGTCATAAAATGAAAAATTCAGACAGCCCCAATAACTATGCTCAGCTCCCTTACCTGAGGTGACAACTGAAACCTTTTGTCTAGAGCTATCTGTATCTTCAGTTGCATACATTTCAGTTAATTGCTCATTTAAATGATGAGTATTTGTTTCTTCAAGAGGGGCAGTTTCTATTGTTATTTTTCCTTTTTCACCATCAATTACAATTACAACATCATGTTTTGCTTTCCCTTGTATTTCAAGCACATCAAATCCAGCAAATTTTAGATATGGGCCAAAGAATCCTCCAACATTGCTATCACAAATAATATCAGTTGAAGGTGAGATAGTAAGACAAAGTGATTTACCTGAGCCAGGATATTGAGTAGTACCACATAAAGGACCTGTTGTAATTATTATTTCATTTTCATCGCTGTTCCAACGAGTAGTAGGTTTTATCGAATCCCATAAAAGCTTTAATCCGAATCCACGACCTCCAGTAAATTTTTCTTTCATTTCATCTGTTACTTTTTTTTCTTTAATTTCTTTTGTTGTTAGATTTATGTATAAAGTTCTGTTTGCATAACCTCTTACAACTTTTCCTTTTTTATAATCATATTCAAAAACAACTCTGTGGGCTTGTTTAATTTTTTTAAGATTCCACTTATAGCTAGTATTACCAGTTCCATATTCTTCTATTGATACTTGTCCCTCTGCCATCACTTTACCCCCAAGTTATGATATACAACCTCCTTGATATCTTCTATATTTACATCAACAAGCTCTAATGCATCATTAGGGCATGCTCTTACACAAGCACCACATGAAATACATTTAAAAGGTTCAATTCTTGCATCAGATTTTCTCATTGCACCAATTGGACAAAAACCAACACATGCCTGACATCCTATACAGGTTTCCTTATCAAGCCAAA
>Ga0209635_10004885_pt1 | contig 10566 bp, 9 predicted proteins | sample DeeMarSWOR230_32_FD_187463 | JGI IMG/M metagenome (GOLD analysis project Ga0209635, IMG submission 187463) | Marine sediment microbial communities from White Oak River estuary, North Carolina - WOR-2-30_32 (SPAdes) (version 2) | ecosystem: Environmental > Aquatic > Marine > Intertidal zone >...
CCTTTGCTCTATTTGTTCATGTCTTCACTATAAGGTTGGCTGGTGGTATAATTCAATCAGGAGGGGCAGAAGTGAAGAGGCTGGTCACCGTAGTCACCCTTGCAATCCTTCCGGTAGGGTTAGTCCTATTTGACCTAACCAATACGCACATTTCTATTGCTGATGCCAGCATTCCTGATAACAAAATAACTACCGGCCAAACTGAATCATAGCAATTCCTCTGCAATTGCTATGATTATGATTGCTTGGACAACCCCGTCTGGTGAGGGAGGCTGAAATGAATTATAGAAGACTGTCTTTTGGAGAAAAAGTAAAAGGTTTTCTGGGAGCCCCGTCAAACACGTTCAATAATGTGGAAGCTGAAGCGCTGGGAAGTGCTCTGAAATACGGCACAATATGGGTTGTAATATACGCAATTTTGCGAACGATAGTTTTCTATACATTAGAGAGGCGAGTTTTTCAGATACTATGGGATTTGCTTGGATTAAGCGATGCTGCAGTATACCGTTTTGACCCAGTTACATTTGCTCTGCTAGCTGTGGCTGGTGCCTTTGCTAGCTTTTTTATAGGCGGGTTATGGACACACCTATTTGTACGGGCTTTCAGTGGGAGAAAAGGCTACAAGAATACTATAAAAGCATTTGCATATGGCAATACTCCGCTCTTCCTGTTTGGCTGGATACCGTTCGTAGGAATGCTATTTCCGCTCTGGGCATGGGTATTAAACATAATCGGCATAAGGCAACTACATGAAATATCTACAGGCAGAGCAATTGGCGCGGTGCTACTTGGCATAGTAGCATTAGTAGTCATTGTAGTCTTAATAGTGCTGTTCGTTGTGCTACTCGTTGTTGTCTTGGCGGCTGGGTAAAAGATAACATGACTCCATGTAGCTGCTAAACTAATGGTGCAACCCCTATCCAGGAAATAGCTTGAAATAACCTCTCTTGATTGCTCTCTAGAGAATTGTTTAGCTTAATAGTAACTCCCTAAGTTCTAGTTCAGCTTGGTGAAGTGCTTCCCTTTGCTCTATTTGTTCATGTCTTCTCTGTAAGGTTCGCTAGTGATATAATTGATTCAAGAGGGGGGATTAAGATGAGGCCGCTGTTTCTATTGAGTCTGAGTGTACTCGTTGTCGGACTTGTTATCGGAATTGCCATTGGAATTGATTCTTCGGAGTCTCCCCCTGACGGTTTGGAGGGAACATGGGTGCTGAGATTTTATGGGGAACCAGGGAAGCTTAGATTGCCTTACCCGTGGAACCCGCTGGGTGATATTACACTGACAATCAGTGCCTGTGCGACGGCTGAGCAGGAGATTAGCGATTACCCAGCCCGTGATTACGTAATTAGTACCTATGCTGGCGTAAATTGGTGTGGTGGGAATTGTGAGGTGAATGGGAACAAATTCATTACGTATACTGTATATGGTGAAGAAAAACATACAGGCAGCCTCATGTGTACGGAGAGGGCGGGACCTCCACACCTCATGGCGCAGGAAGACCGCTATCTTGATATCCTTACCTCTGCTCAGACTTACGAAATCACGAATAGCAGATTGTTCATCTTCTCTGTTAAAGAAGTGCTAGGATTCACAAGGAAGGGATAACCTTGTGACAGGAGGATAGAATGAGAAAAGCAGCAGGCATTCTGATGATAATTTTTGGTGTGACAGCGATAAGTAATTTTACGGCTAATCTGATTTGGTTAAGCTATCGTGACTATAACCCTCCTTATTATTATTTCGGGCAACCTCTGCTACCTTTGTACTTATTACCCCCTATTATTATTTTGGGTGCATTTTCTATTATTGGTGGGTTCTTTTGCCTTAAGAGAAAGTATTGGGCATTATGCTTCACTTCAAGCCTTTTCCTCCATTATTGGATGATTGTGTCATACGGATTCGGTTTCTTGCCACTTTCTTGGTATTTATTTATCAATTCTTGGTTTATGTTTCTCACCCCTGTGGCGATTCTCCCATTGATATTCATTTGTATCAGGAAAAGAGAGTGGTCAGAATCTCAGGCTTGACTAGATTTTTCTACGAGCCAACATACTCGTGGCTAGGCATACGTAGCACCAGTGTCCCCAGGGTACACCCCCCTTGTCTTGTGAACTTATAGCTTTACCTTGTGAACAGCCTGGCTTTGAATACCTGCTGCCGAGGCATTTCTGTTGGGCTGACCTACGAGTGCAAAACTCTCTTCTTGTTTACCAACTTTAAAATTTGAGGTAAAATAGGTTCAGCATTGCGGGAGTAACTCAGTGGTAGAGTGCCTGCCTTCCAAGCAGGGTGTCGCGGGTTCGAGTCCCGTCTCCCGCTCCAGTTGGCTTCAGAATCTGTCGATATATTGGCGGATTTTTTCATTGTCATACAGACTGCCCAAGAAGAAAGCAGTTACAATTACTTGCCGATTTCAACGTAAGGTTTGAAACGCGATGACCTAATTGGACACAATCTATATATACAAAGTAACAATTACTTGTCGCTAACACGATGGGCGAGGAATATTTTCCCTCATATATTTGTTGTAGTCATTGACATCATAAGGCCCAATCATTTACGCTTTGAATACTGGTTAAGAGAACAACTGCGATTATGGACATCGGTCTGATGCCCAAGAGTGGGAGAGGCTGAATGATTATTGTGGGTGAAAAGATAAATACAAGTAGAAAGAGTATCGCAGAAGCGGTTGAAAAAGGAGATGCCAGCTATATAGTCAAAGTAGCTAGTGAGCAAGCGGAGGCCGGCGCCCATTATATTGATGTCAACGCAGGAACGTTCTTAGAGCAGGAAACCGAGAGTCTTTGCTGGTTGGTGGAGACGGTACAAAACGAGCTAGACCTGCCACTATGTCTGGATAGTCCGAACCCGAATGCTCTTTCAGAAGCAATCAAATATCATAAAGGCGAGCCAATGATCAACTCGATTTCTCTAGAGACAGAGCGCTTTCGGACTCTTCTTCCTGTAATAACCTCTCAACCGTGTCACGTGGTAGCTCTCTGTATGGCTGAAACATCGATGCCGACGACTGTGGAGGATAGAGTACGGGTTGGAGCAGAACTCATCAACAGGTTAACTGATGCAGGCATTCCTCTAAAAAAGATCTACGTAGACCCACTGGTACAGCCTGTTTCCGTAGACACCCAGATGGGTATCGCCACGCTGGGAGCTATAGCAAAAATAATGAACGACTTCCCTGGCGTGAACACCATCTGCGGACTCTCCAATATCTCCTTCGGGCTTCCAAGGCGTCATCTAATCAATCGCAGTTTTTTATCGCTGTGCCTATCTTACGGCCTGTCCGCCGTGATTCTGGACCCGACGGATAAACAGCTTATGGCAACCCTCTTGGCTGTTGAGATGCTTCTAAATCATGATGAGTATTGCCAGAACTTCATTACGGCCTATCAGACTGGTCGCATTTCAGATAGATAGTAAAGCTGATTTCTTCCGAGCGAAAAGAACTCAAGGAGGTTGAAAATGAGTGACTTGAAGGCATTGATTGAAGCCGTGATTAAGGGGGATATCAATTCAGCGACAGCGGAAACCCAGAAAGCCCTGGATTCCAGTAATAATGCCCAGGACATTCTCGATAAAGGATTGATCGCGGCTATGGATGAGGTGGGCGTGAAGTTTTCCAAGGGACTATTGTTCGTTCCCCAAATGTTACGCTCGGCTAGGACGATGCAAGAGTGTATGAAGGTGCTTGAACCATTTTTTCAAGAAGGCGATGTTACTTCCAAAGGAAAGGTAATCATCGGTACGGTCAAGGGTGACTTACATGATATTGGCAAGAATCTGGTTGCCATGATGATGGAAGGTGCCGGGTTCAGCATGTTTGACTTGGGGGTGGATGTTTCTCCGGAGCTCTTTGTCCAGAAGGTACAGGAAATAGAGCCAGACATCGTGGCCATGTCAGCACTACTCTCCACCACCATGCCGTCAATGCGAAGCACAATAGAAACCCTCAAGCAGGCTGGCATAAGGGGTAAAGTCAAAGTTATGATTGGAGGGGCCCCCGTTACCGACAAGTATGCACGAGAAATCGAGGCAGACTGTTACGCACCAGATGCGGGTTCCGCCGTGACCAAGGCCAAGGAGATACTCGGCATTTCATAGGCAAATCTTGAGATCTTAAGGGAGTGAATTATGCAACCAGAAGAGATACCCACACTGCAACCTCAGTTGAGAGTGTTGAACCGTGAGCAGGTCCTAGCCATACATACAGCGGCTCTGGAGATTCTGGATAAAGTAGGATTCAAGATGGAGCATGCTGGTGCTTTCGAAATGCTCACCGATGTCGGGTGTAAGATTTCAGAGGGTGATCGACTCAAGTTACCCCAGCACCTCGTTGAAGCTGCTCTGGACTCCGCCCCTAAGCAGATTGTTCTCTATGACCAGAGAGGTAATGAAGCTATGTCTCTGGTTGATGGTAATTATTTCTACGGCACGGGTTCGGATGCTACTTTTACTCTCGACCTGGAAACTGGCCAGCGCCGCCGTGTGGTGCTACAAGATGTGGCCAATTTTGGCCGGCTGGTCGACGGTTTGGAGAACATCGCCTTTGCCATGTCCATGGGTAACCCTGAGAACGTCCCCGTGGGAGAGATCTATATTCATGTTTTTGCCGAGATGGTTAAAAACACTAATAAGCCCATTGTGTTCATAGCTGACAGTGGACAGGATATTGCCAAGATCTACCAGATTGCGTGCCAGGTAGTGGGTGGGGAAGAAGAGCTAAGGAAGAAACCTTTTGTGCTGAACTATTCAGAAGCAATCAGCCCATTACGCTTTCCTGAGAACGTTATGGAGAAGCTTATTTTCTGCGCCAGAAAGGGCATTCCAATTTGCCTCCCCTCGGGATCTAACGCGGGAGGTGGAGCACCAGTTACGGTGGCTGGCGCTCTGGCCCTGGGTATTGCGGAAAATATGGTCGGTCTGGTCGTACACCAACTAGCCGGTAGAGGGTCTCCTTTCCTGTTTGGCCCAAATGTCAGTACTTTAGACATGAAATCAACTGTGGTCTCCTACGGGTGCCCCGAGTGGAGTCTTACTCAAGCGGCACTGGCTGATATGCGTGACGAAATCTATGAGCTGCCGATATGGGCCTATGCCGGTGCTTCCGATGCTAAAGTCGTGGATGCTCAAGCGGGAGCAGAAGCCATGTTCTCTATCATAAGTTCCATGCTTTCCCGTTGTAATGTAATACATGATGTTGGTTTTTTGGAGTACGGAAACACCTCTTCGCTGGAGATGGTAGTCATGGCTAACGAACTGATAGCCATGAGCCGATTCTTTACTCGAGGAATCCAGGTAAACCAGGAAACACTGGCTCTTGAGGCCATAGAGAGAGTGGCGGCTGGGGGTGCCGGTTCCATATTTCTCATGGATGACCACACTTTCGAGCATTTTATGCGGGCTCAATTTCTGCCGGTCCTTCTTGATCGCAATCGCTACGATTCATGGAAGGAGGCTGGAGCAGTTGACATGTATCAGCGCTGTAATCTGGAAGCAAAAAGGATTCTGGCAGAGCACCAGGTGGAGCCCAAGATGAATGAAATACTCAAAGCGATAAACCGAATTCTACAAGGAGGCTAGTAAATTCTGTAAATATGGGAACAAGTTTGCCACTCTATAAGCCACTAACACCTAAAGATATTAATCGAATCGACGATACCGCACACCAGGTACTGGAGGAGGTTGGAATACGTATCTGCGATCATGACTTTCTTGACCAGTTGAAGGCAGCAGGAGCAATAGTTGACTATGACAATGAGCGGGTATGTTTTCCTGCAGATTTGCTTGGTGAGGTCTTAAGTCGTGCCCCATCTCGCTTTACTCTTCACTCTAGAGACGGACAAAATGACCTGCTTTTAGGGGACGGCAAGGTCTACTTTACTAATGGCGGACGAGTGTTTCGTCTTTTCGATACAGAAACAGGCGATTACCGTCTTACTATGCTAAAAGATGTGGCGCAAACGGCTAAGCTGGTAAATCATTTGAAATACATCGATTCTTATATTATTGCCTGCCAGGCCCACGACTTGGCTCCCCAAAAGTATCATCTGAACGACTTCTATCACGCTTTCAACTGCACCACGAAACACGTCATGGGTGGCTGTGACAGCTTGGAAGGTGTCAGACAGGTATGGGAACTGGCCAGTTTCATCGCCGGTGGAGAGGACAAGTTTAGAGAGAAGCCATTTTTTTCTATAATAACTAACCTCATAAGCCCCCTTACTATTGGGTCTAACGCACTAAATATTGTCCATTTCTGCGTTAAGCATGGTATACCTGTTACGTGCGCACCAGCCCCGATTGCTGGAGCGACTTCACCAGCTACACTGGCCGGGACTCTTGTCCAAATGCACGCAGAAGCATTGGCTGGGGTGGCTATCTCTCAAATACTTTTTCCTGGAGCGCGCGTACTCTATGGTGTGGTACCCACCATCATAGACTTACGTAGCATGGAATTGGCCATGGGCTCCGTGGAAATGGGAATGATGAATGCCGCCGCTGTTCAACTTGCCAAGCTTTATCAGCTACCTGTATACGCTTCCGCTGGTGTCAGCGAAGCCAAGAAACCCGACATCCAGGCAGGCTGTGAAAAAGGCCTCACCATTCTATTAGCGGGCATGGCAGGAGCAGACTATATTCACCTCGCCGCTGGAATGCTGGATTCAGGCAATGCTATCTCTTATGAGCAGTACGTTATAGATGATGAGGTAATCGGCATGGTTAAAAGGGTGCTGGCCGGTATTAGAGTGAACAAGGCAACACTGGGTTTCGATGTGATTAAGAGGGTTGGCTCCGGTGGGAACTATGTCACCGAAGACCATACTATCGAGTATATGATGGATGAATTCTTCTATCCCAATCCCAGTGTGCGTCTTAACTTCGACATTTGGCAAGAGGCGGGGCAACCTGATATGTTGCGTAGAGCTGGAATTCAGGTTAAACAGATTCTGGAAGATGAAAAGGGAGACCTCTTGGCTCGAGACTTAATTTACAATGCCTTTCCAGGGATACAGAACGTCTGAATTATCTCCATTAAAGGAGACTAAGCGCAATATCGTGCGTATCATTGCTTGTCAAGTCTTCAAACCAGCCTTGGAACACCTAAGGCTGGAAAATAAATGCTCAGATGTCAGCCTGACATACTTGCCACCCAATCTCCATCTTAGGCCCCAAGAGCTGGCTAAATACCTACGTAGAGAGATTACTGCGGCAGAAAGAAAAAATGAAAAAATAATATGCCTTTACGGAGACTGCTTTCCCGGTATCAGTGACTACTGCCAACGGCATGGCGCCAGCAGGGTACCAGGACCTTATTGCTGGGAGATATTTCTCGGCAGTGAGCGCTTTAACGGCTTACTTGAGGAAGATGCTGGAACCTATTTTCTAGAAAAAGAACTCATTTGTAACTTCACAGAGTACTGCATAGAACCTCTTGAGCTCTATGATGAGGAAATGCGGGAGCAGTGCTTTAAACATTACCACAGACTACTGTACGTGCGTCAGCCCTCAGACCCGGACCTAATGGCTAAAGCTAACGAAATAGCTGAATTCTTAGGGTTATCTCTGGAGATCCAAGACGCTGATTATTCATACCTTGAAGAGAGACTGAGCAAACTTCTTTAGCTCAGATTTGTATTATGAATAAAAATAAAGTAATAAAGAAGAAATCGGAAGATACGAAGCAAGCCAGCACCGTGGTTGCAACAAGAAGACACAAGAAAGCATCGGTACATGTCTGGCTAAATATACAGCCGGAAGATATCTGGCTCAGGGTTCGCAGCGGAGATAACGTACGCAAGGCCTTACGTACGGCGGACGTCGAGCTGGAAGGGGATTGTGGCGGACTGGGTAAATGTGGCAAATGCAAGATTAAGGTTCTTTCTCTAGTAGACGAACCAACCGAGGATGAAAGAGAGCTGCTAGATGATGCTGAACTGGAGCAGGGGATACGTCTAGCCTGCCGCACCAAGATAACTCATGATATGGTGATTTCAGTCGCGGAACCCAGTGCCGAGCTGGAGTATTTTCAGGTGCTCACTACCAGTCATGCAATCAGTGGCAGATACATACCTGAATCGGAGTTGAAGCCTCTTGTGGATAAGAAGCTTGTCACTTTGCAACCAGTGCCTCAAAACGAAGAGCCTTCTGATTTGGGGTGGATAAAGCTGGCACTGGGTGATGAGTATAGCAGCCTCAAAGCCTCGCTTCATTGCCTTCGCACATTGCCTCAGGATCTTGAAAGGAGCCTCTACCACGGAACTGCGGTACTCCATGAGGACTATCTTATGGATTGGCAGAATTGGGAGGACATACACCGCCACTACGGCTTGGTCTTTGATATCGGCACTAGCACCTTGGTTGGCAAGCTTTTCAACTTACATAATGGGAATGAAGTCGCTGTTGCCTCCTGCCTCAATAGCCAGAGTAAGTACGGTTCAGATGTAATAAGCCGCCTGCAGTATATAAAAGAACATCCCAGAGGACTGCAAATCCTGCAATATCTCCTTGCCCGAGATCTGAGTCAGCTTACGGCGAATCTCCTGCAAACAGCAGAACTCCAGGCTGATGAGATCTTTATTGCTATCGCCGCAGGGAATACTACAATGCAGCATCTCCTTCTAGGGCTGCCTCCTTTAGGCATTGCTGAGGCCCCGTTCTCACCGGTAGTAACAGACGGTCTGATCGTCAAGTCGGCGGACGTTGGCCTCAAATTGCACCCGGAAGCCCGACTATATATCATGCCGGTGAAATCGGGATATATTGGCGGGGATTTGATTAGTGATATCTTGACTTCTGGTGTCGCAGAACAGGAAGAAATAATACTAGGGCTAGACCTGGGTACGAACGGAGAGATCTTCCTGGGTAATAACAAGAGGTTACTCACATGCTCAGCAGCCGCTGGTCCTGCTCTAGAGGGCGCTAGAATCTCTCACGGTATGATTGCCAAGACCGGAGCTATTGAAGGCGTTCGTCTGGAGGATGGCCAGCTACAGTATCGGGTAATAGGTAACGTCAAGCCTGGAGGAATGTGCGGTAGTGGACTGGTCGACTTGGTGTCTGTACTTTTGCATTGTGGCATAATTAACAACGAAGGCTCAATTCGTCGCTCTCGAAGAAAATCAGCCGGGGAACTAGGCTCCAGAGTAGTAAAAAGACGAGCCGCTGGTAATAGCTTCTTGGTTGCTTCTGCCGAAGAAAGCTACGATCAGAGGCCAATATACCTGACTCAAAAAGATGTTCGCGAGGTGCAGCTTGCCAAAGGAGCTATTGCCGCTGGTATACAAACACTGATGGACGAACTGGACATCGGAGCTGGAGGCATAAACTGTGTCTACCTAGCCGGTGCACTTGGAAATTACGTCAACCCACTCAGTGCTGTGCGCATAGGTCTCCTGCCACAGATTAATCCCGAGATTATCAAGTCGTTAGGGAATGCTGCCAGCAGCGGAGCCTCTATGGCACTGTTGTCCAGAAAGCACTGGCAAATGGCCGGCAAGCTTGTTGATTTCATCGAGCATGTTGAACTCTCCCGTCGTCATGATTTTAACGATTATTTTGTCGAGCACATAGATTTTCCCAAGGAGAACCTATGGTAAGGATTGCCAGCTTTGGTACTATGTTGTGATGCAAGCATCTCGGGTGCAGTAATAATGAAGAGTCGAGTAGAAATCTACAAAGGTTGGTGCAAGAAATGTGGTATCTGTGTGGCATTCTGTCCGTTTGACGTGCTAGACATCAACAAGGAAGGCTATCCCTTTGTCAAAGCCCCGGAAGACTGCAAGGGATGTGACTGGTGCGACATAAGGTGCCCCGATTTTGCCATCATTGTGTCACGAGATGAAAAGAACAAGAAGGAACGACCGCATTCTGCTGCAGGGTAGCGAGGCCTGTGTTCGCGGAGCACTCATGGCTGGTTGCCGTTTCTATGCTGGCTACCCAATTACACCAGCGACTGAAATCATGGAACAAATGTCCTGGCAGCTTCCTAAGATGGGTGGTGTCTTCATCCAGATGGAAGATGAGATTGCCAGTTTAGGCGCTGTGATTGGAGCCTCATTGGCTGGCCTTAAGAGCATGACCGCCACCAGTGGCCCGGGGTTTTCCTTGATGCAGGAGCATATAAGCTTCGCTTGTATGGCAGAGGTTCCTTGTGTGATAGTAGACGTAATGCGAGGCGGTCCTAGCACCGGGATACCTACTTTGCCATCACAAGGTGACGTCATGCAGGCACGCTGGGGAGCCCATGGCGACCACCCAATAATTGTCCTCTGTCCTTCATCAGCGTACGAGTTTTTTGACCTTACCATAAAAGGGTTCAACCTTTCAGAAAGGTATCGCACTCCAGTGATATTACTGACGGATGAGGGGGTCGCCCATACGCGGGAAAGTGTTATGCTTCCACCTAAGGAAAAGCTAGTGATTGAAGAAAGACGTAAACCTTCTGTGCCCCCCGAGTGGTATACCCCCTACGATGATAGGCAGACAGGTGTCCCTCCCATGCCCGCCTTCGGTGAGGGATACCGGTATCATGTGACGGGTTTAGCC
>Ga0209635_10004887_pt1 | contig 10564 bp, 9 predicted proteins | sample DeeMarSWOR230_32_FD_187463 | JGI IMG/M metagenome (GOLD analysis project Ga0209635, IMG submission 187463) | Marine sediment microbial communities from White Oak River estuary, North Carolina - WOR-2-30_32 (SPAdes) (version 2) | ecosystem: Environmental > Aquatic > Marine > Intertidal zone >...
ACACTACAAATTAAAATCTGTCGAGAATACTACGCTTTTTTCAGGATGGGCATACCGGTTCTTTCTGTCTCCATGACTTTATAACCGGCAGGAACCTCATCCAGTGATCCTGGTCTGACATCACGAGCGAAAAAGTAGATTCTCTGTTGACGTCCTCCCTTTAAATTCACATCCTTGAAATGGAGATAATACTTAACCCCTTTTGAATTCGTGAATTCATAAGCCATTTATTTTACCTCCAAATTGAATTTTGTTGGCTAAAACTAAAACAAATACCTAAAGCTGACTCCGAATAAATGGGCAGTCGAGGAATAGGTCCCCTCGCCGAGGTTCACGGGACCCACTTGATAAGCCACAAGACTCCTGTTAGGGCTTGTCCTGTCCTTAAAAGGTTCAAACTGGTAGGCCACATCGATGGCAAACTTTCCAACGTTGTAGCCAAAACCGGCGGTCAAAGCCCACCTGTCTGAATCAGGAAGCATGGGATCCATCGACGCCACAGGCTGCGGTGTCTCGTCATACAGAAAACCACCGCGCAGAGCAAAGTTTTCATTCATCTGGTACTGCATGCCGACCCGAAAGAGAAAAGAATCCTTGAAGTTTTCATCGATCGGCGGAAAATCAAGAGAGATAGGGAGGCCGGGAACATCCGCCTCAACCACTATGACGTCAAAGGCACTCCAGAGAACGTAGTGCACGTCAGCAGTCAGCATTAACTGGTCACTCAAATTGAACGCCGCGCCTATTCCGAGAACATGAGGAAAACTAAAGGGAGCCACCACTGTTCCATTCTCTGGAAGAACGATCGGGACACTTGACATATCAAGGTCGAGGTCTCCATCGTAATCAATCGTAAACCCTCCTCGCCAGTTGAAACCGAGAGAAAACTTTTCTCCCTTGTACAGGGCTCCGGCGTTCAATGCCCATGCGGTTCCTGTCGTGTTATCCACAGTGACCGGGATATCATAATAACCTAATGGTCCAACAGGAGGAGGGATTACAGTCAGGTCGAGAAAATAAGTAAGGTCCAATTCCAAACTCGAATGGATGTAAGACACACCAACACCGACGGACAAATTGTCATTGAACTTATAGGCAATCGTGGGATTGAAAATGAGAGTCTGCATGTTGGCTCTCGTCGCAATGTACCTCAAGGGAAAATTCGCAGGATCAGGCCATTCAGTTCCCAATCCGTAAGGAGCAAAGAAGCCGAAGCCAGCAACGATATTATCACTGAATTTGTGTGTGATGTAGAACGTCGGGGGATAGAACACTTGGCTTTCCAGGTCAATAGATTGATAGGCAGGATCGGGCCAGTTATCCAGAGCCAATGTGGTGTTGGGAAAAATCAGAGTGACTCCGGCTGAAACCTGGGTTCCTTCCAAAAAGGCTATACCTGCCGGGTTGTGAAAAATAGCTGTCGCATCATTGGCTAAACCAACGAATGCGCCTCCCATAGCCATCGCTACCGCGCCGTGCTCGTAAATGAGGAAGCCAGATCCATGCGCTGACGGACTAAAAGCGAAAATCATCAGGGCCACTAAAGCTATCGCGCCGATGCTTTTTTTCATATTAACCTCCATGATTATGTTCTATGGCCTCCGCTTAAGAATACCTAATATGAATAAATGCGCTCAATTCCTCGGTCTTTCTCAAGTATTTATAAGAAACAGACAACAATGTCAAGGATAAATTTCTTAAAAATTCAGCTGTTTTCTCTGGAGATTCCGCAGAAACGCTTCCAGACTTCACCCGAATCCGTTTTTATCAGAACGAAAATCCTGGATCGATCAGTGTCCACTTCGAGACGGAAGCTTTGCCTGCTGCCCTCACTCTCATCGGAAAACGCGTAAGGGATGTATTATTCCGCATTTCAAAACTCTGCATAAAAGACAAGAGCTTCCTTTTCGTTCGTTGTGTTTTAAATAAAGCGGATCGCCTCTTATTAGATATATCCAGACTGCATTCTAGAGGAAAACCAGAAGGTGAACGATCCACCCATTCTAGTTATGCACCCTCCACTTCGGCCTTGTAAAAAAAAATGAAAAAATTTGAAAATTTTTCTTTACAATTTCTATTTTTTAAATATAATTAACTATGGTTCTCTTTTGCGGGCTGGAGAGAGCCCCCACCTTTTTGGTTCCCATCATCAACCCCCCTTTTGCTGACAACAGCCCGCACTTCCCCTCCCTCCCCTATTCATCCGGACCAACCTTGGTGCTTTCTCAATGAAAGATTATTAAAATTAAACAGTTCATGTCTTCTGGTTGAATAGAAGGGATCAGGCCTCGACATTAGACATTTATTGTTAGTCGATTCATTTCCTTCCGAAGTCAAATTTTATTTTTTCAGAAGTTAAGATGTCCGGATGTCTAATGTCGAGGCCTGACCCCATTTAATTATACAAAAGGCATCTTCTTGACTCCCGGTTTCAGGGATGCTACATTGGCAGTCCTGGACGAAGGATATGGCTGATAAAGACAATCTCAAACAACGATACGCGAGAATCTTTGAACAGCTCCAGGAGCTAGTCACACAGACAGAAAACAGGACCGCTCGCATGGCCACGACCGCTGCCCTCCTCCATCACAAGATGCCCCATTATTTCTGGACCGGATTTTACACGCTCATCGATGGGGAGTTGATTGTCGGTCCATACCAGGGACCGTTGGCCTGTCAGGTCCTTGAGAAAAAGAAAGGGGTCTGCTGGACAAGTGTAGAAAAGCAAAAAACCATCATCGTGCCGGATGTACACAAATTCCCCGGCCATATCCCTTGTGACAGCCGCTCCAATTCAGAAATCGTGGTCCCTCTTCTCAGTGAAGACAGTCAAGTCTGGGGCGTTCTGGATGTGGACAGTCAAAAACTCGACGCCTTTTCAGAGATAGATAAAGAGTGGCTCGAGAAAATCGTGAAACTGATTTAACAAATTGAAGGGGTCAGTTGAAGGGGTCAGGCCTCGATATTAGACATTTTTGATTAGGCGTTTTGCTTCCTTTCGAAGTCATCTTTTAATTTTTCATGGAGTCATGGAGTCAGATATCCGTATGTCTAATGTCGAGGCCTGACCCCATTTATCCTGGATTATTCACGAGTCGAGGTTGCTGCAAATGCGAGGCGTGGTTCATGAAGCTGTGGTTTACCACCGCGAATGGACCACAACAAAGCAGGTGCAGTGAGATCGGCTCGCCCGAAGGGTAAAAGATGCCGATCTAGGATAATTAGTCATCCTTCAAAGGTGATTTGAATAGTATATCGGCAGATTTTATGAATAACTCAGGTTAATTTAGGCAGTAAACCAAAAGCAGAATCTGCTTCATAGCCAGAAAAAGCCCGTCAATCTCAGCCTCTTCATTCAGAGTGTGCTTGTATCGGCCGTATGTCCGTCCGATATTTATGGAAAGAATTCCTTTTTCTATTCCCGCATTGGCCTCCGTGGACCCGAGAGGATTTGCTTCCACATTTCTGATTTGAAGATAGCCAAGGATATCCAGGACTGTTTTGACCAGGAATGAATCTCCTGCGCCCGGAATCTGGCTCGCTTTCTCCTCTTCGTTCAGTTCCATTTCCAGCATCACTCCTTCTTCCTCTGCCACTCCCTGGCAGATTTTCCGGAGCTGGCTCTGGACCTTCTCAAGCATATCCTGGTCTACCGAACGAAGGTCAACGGTCAAAAAGGACTCCTGAGAAACGGCATTCCTGACTTTCCCTCCACCGATCATCCCAATGTTGAGGATCGTCCATTTTTCGATCGGGCTGGACGGAAGCTCAATCTCACATATCCTTTTCACTGCCTTGGCCACAGCTAAGTTCGGGTTGGGCACATTCCGGCTCTGCATGGTATGGGCGCCTGGACCGCGAAAGACAATCCTCCCTCCTCCAAACCCCAAAGCGCCGTAGGAAACTTTTCCCAGGTCTCCATCCAGTGCGATGACTAAATCGAACTTTTCTTTCGTTGAATCCAGGAAGGCTCTCATCCCCGTAAATCCGGTCTCCTCACCCACTGTCCCCATAAAATAATAAGTGTTTTTGGGCTGGAATCCCGCGTGTTTGAGAGCGCGAATGGACCAGAGAAGATTGATCAAACTGGCTGTATCGTCACCGATGCCAGGGGCTTTGAGAAGGTTTCCCTCCCTTTTCACTTTGATGTCCCAGACTCCCTGGAAAACCGTATCCATATGAGCGGACATGATAATCTTCTTTCCTCCAGCAGAACCCTTCCAGATGCCGACCGCATTACCTGAAGGATCGATGAATACTTCATCCAGGCCCGCCGCCTCAAACTGCTTCGTCATGTAGGAAGCTCTCTCTTTCTCATGTCCCGAAGGCGCGGGGACTTCTGTGAGAGAAATCCATTCCTCGATGATTTTCTCCCGATTTTCCTGGATAAAAGAAAACATCTTTTGGACAAGTTTGGAATTCACCATCTCCGGTTTGAAGAGAGATCCTTCTTTCTGAAATTCAATTGAAAAGAGAGTGAAAAGAAAAAAGAATGAGAGGCAGATGAAACAGATGATTTTTTTCATGGTTCGAATCCTCCCCAATCTATCTATTCAATAAACTCGATTCCTCACAAAATATGCCGCCGCTCTATATTACGAATTATCCAGGCCAACCATTCCTGTACTTATACTATCACTCTGCTTATACTGTCACTCGCTGTAATGCTTGATGACACGAACAACAGCTCCTGCACAGACTTTGCAGAATGGCTTTTTTCCCTTGGTGAACATGATACAGTCCAGCATGGGACGGTAGAGGCCTTCGGCTGAATACCCGGCTCCTTCAAAGGCTCCCACTTGACCCTTGAACCGGCTCTTCGATAGATAGTTATCCACTTTCTGAGCATGCTCGAGAGAGAGTCGTTCGGATTCTTCCTCGAGTTTCTGAACCTCAGCCGCCGGCGCTCCTGCCCTCTTCATCTTGGCGATCCTGTCATTGATTTCGTACCGGACCTTCTGGTAGGCCTCGTCCATCCTGTCGAACTCCTCTTTCTCCCAGGGTGTGGGGATTTTTATGCCGGGAGTCACCCAATCCTTCCATTTGAGGTTTTTCGGATCGAGTAAAGCCGTGATATTTGCCTCCACAGGCTCGACTCCTCTGGGATAGAACTCGTTATAGGCCACAGATGAGGTGTAGTATTCATCCGCCAGTCCGGCAAAGGAATGACCGAACTCATGGAGAAAAAGATACTCGCACCACTGGTTATCGACCGTAAAGGTGCAGTACAGGTTGTAAATACCTCCGCCTCCATAACGCTTATGATTGACCATGATGAACAGGGCATCATAAGGGACATGAGCAGCAACATCCCGCAGGCTTTTGTTGTCTTCTGTCAGAAGGTAACGTTCCGAGCCAAGGGAGTTAAAGGTTGCGTTGAGCGCGGTGTTCTTGAAGATCCCACTTCGAGGCTCATCGCACCCACTGTCCTTTGATGGCTTGAGCACGCCGTAGATATTGAACTGGCTTTTGTGCGTTTTATACGGTTCGAAATCGAAAAAAACAGCGGCGAAGCGTTTCACATCCGTCTCGAATTTCTCTTTCTCTTTTGCAGTGTATCCTTCTCCGATAAAAGCCACATCGACCTTTGAATGAGAATCTCCGTTTCTCACGATTTCTAAAACCTCCACACCTTGGTTCAAATTCTCCTTGATGATGCTGACCGAAGAGGGGTCGATGACCTGGCTGAAAAAAGGCTGAAGGGCATTGTTTCGATCCCTGACTTCCAGCGTGAATTTGATCTTTTTTTTCGGGTAAGGAATCAGGGCAGATTCATGATACGTTCTCTTTATCCCTTTGAGGGCTTGAGTCGTTGTCTTGTATTCACCAAAATAGCTGTCAAAACCTTTGGAGAAAATCAATCTCTCCGAAGAATCATCGTATATTTTGACAGTATACCGGCCATTGTTGAACTCGTCGATCAGGTTTCTTTGACTGCCGGCCCAGATGCCTTGCTGGTAGACCTGGTCGAGTGTGACCCATTCCTCCTTGGCATCCCCGATGTGAAAGTAATCGACTCTCATGGTCTTATCGACAAAATAGTCATCAAACTTTAAGGATGTTTGGCAAAATGCAATAATCAGAATTACCAGAAAGACCGCAAGAAAAATGGACGCGCGTTTCATGTTCCCTCCTTTGAATCCTGTCTCCTTTGAATAACGATTTTGCCTGACATCTCCCTGATGATCTTCACGGCCGCAGAGGCGGTGATTCCTGAAGCATCCCTGTCCGGGTTGACCTCCACCACGTCCAGACCGACTATCTCTGCCTCCAGGGCCTGAAGGATGCGGAGGACCTGACGGGTAGTCAGACCTCCCGGCTCGTGATGGGACACGCCCGGAGCAAAAGCAGGATCAAGAGCATCCATGTCAAAGGAGATATACAAAGGATTTGAAAACTCCAGAATAAGGTTGTCATGGATGTCCTTCATCTCGATCATCCGAACTCCATATTGGGCGGCCTTTTCCCTGTGCTCTCCTGTGGCAGCTCTAATCCCGACCTGAACCAGGTTCTGGGCCAGGCCCTCCTCCATGATCCGAGTAAAAGGACAGCCATGGGAATAGCGGTCTCCGTAAAGCTCTTCGTACAAATCCGGATGGGCATCGAAGTGGAGGATATCCATTGGCTTGAACTTTTTAGCCACGGCCTTCACCACCGGAAAGCTGATGGAGTGGTCCCCTCCCAGGATTATAGGGAATGCGTTCCTTCCCAGTATTTCCAAGACCTTCTTCTCTATCCGGGATGATACCTGTTTATAATCACCGGTCACATCCACATCCCCGAGGTCAACCATAACCGCTTCTTCTTCCAAATTGACACCCTGCTCGGTCCACGCATTTATAGCTTTGCCCGTAGATGCGGCTCGAACAGCCTGAGGCCCCTTGGCCGATCCTCTTAAGTAGCAGGATTTCTCGTCATAGGGAATCCCAAGGATGGCAATATCGTACTCCTGGCTTTTTTGGATGGCGCCCCCGAAATCTGTCATGCTCTTCTCCCTTCCATTACTATCTGAGAATCGCTTCCACTCAGATATGGAAAACACAAAGATTATACAGAAAAAGGCCGGAATACGAAAGCCAGAAGCCACAATTGCCAAATGGTTGCATGGATAAAGACGAATGGAAATGTTTCCCTGCTGGCCTTTTCTTTTCCCGCGAAAATGAATATAATGCGAAGACACCGCAAACAGAAATCAGGAGGATTCATGGAAAAAATAAAAACCATCAAGACCAAAGAAGATGCCATCAAGCTTTTGAACACCGCCCTCGAACATGAATGGGCGGTCAGCTTTGAGTACACTATTCATGCCTATTCCATGCCCAAAGGAAAATTCTGGTATGAAGACCCGGTCATGAAGAACAAAACCGATGCCCGGGCGCAAACCATCCAGATCGGAATCGATGAAATGTACCACTCTCTTCAACTCGGAATCATCATCACGCAAATGGGGGGAACACCGTCCTTCAAGACCGATGAAGTTGTCCGATTCCCGAAGATCATGGATAACCTGAAAAGAGATAAGATGACAGAGGATATGGTGACGAACCTCTACCAGTCAGCCGAATTCGCGGAAGGCGCTTTCCCCAAGATCCAAAATATGGCCCTCAACATTTCGTACGACGAAGTCCGCCATTCAGAGCAGTTTGCCGCCATGATGGAAGCGATGAAAAAGGAAGGGGCGGAAGATGCTCTCTGCTTCCAATCCAGCCCGGAGAATGCCGAGAAGGAAGACGTCCAGCGTCTTCACGAGATCATGCGTTTGGAAAATGAGCTTCTGCACCGCTATCTCAAATACGTTATTCTCTTCAGCGAACACCAGGACCTCAGCCAGCGTCTGTTCAAGAACTCAATCGACCACATGAGACACTGGGACAAGAATTCCGGCATTCTCATCAAAATGGGAGATGTCGTCCGGATCGAAAACGCTGAGAAAGATGCTGAGGGTGTTGAGAAGAGCCGCACGCCCATGCCTGACCTCTACCCGGGAGACGACCGGCTTTCGGCTCTGGAAACATTGATACCCGCGGAAGAGTCCCTCATTGCTAAATATGAGAAACTCATTGCTCTTATTCCGGAGGGTGATATCCAGGAACAACTCAAACTGCATCTCGCTCTGGACAGAGAACATCTATTCACACAGGAGTGGCTTCTCAAGAACGCCAGAAAAATTAAAGGAATCGAATAAATAAATCATACACAGGAAAACCGATCCAGCATTACGGTTTTTAATGAAGAGGTTTTGGTCCAAAGTAACGAGATATAAAAATATGCATTTCTTTTTCAATTTGCGATTGTGACTCAAGAGAAGCAATCTCACATGTTTATCACTGCGAGTAAAGCGAAGCAATCTCACATGTTTATCACTGCGAGCAAAGTGAAACAATCTCACACTCTTGTCATTGCGAGTAAAGCGAAGCAATCTCATATAAAGAAATGCATCTTTTCTTATGAGATTGCCACCCCGCTTCGGTCGCCCGCAATGACACCAGTAAGGATGAGATCAACCCTCTTTGCTCGCAATAACATATTTTATAAGGAATACACTTTGCTTAATCACCTAATGTTGGGACAAACTCGATAAGTAAAATTTTTGGATCGGTTAATAGCTAATCCTCAAGGAGGTAACAATGAAAAAAATAATCACTCAAATCGAACAATTTCAGTATTTTTATCCTTACAGTGTGGCCGTAGTGGGAGCGCAAGCGCAAAACCAGATCAATTATATGGCCTGCGCCTGGCATACCGCTCTCTCCTTCAACCCTCCTCTCTTCGGTGTTCTCATCTCAAAAAAAAGACTCACCCACAAGGTTATCTCCGAAGCCAGGGAATTCACAGTGAATTTCATCAGTGCTGACCGGGCGAAGCTCTCCGCCCAGATGGGAAGAAAATCAGGGCATGACATGGATAAGATGAAGGAATTTCAAGTCAGGCTCTCCCCTTCGAAAATCATCCAATCACCCATTCTCGAAGACGCCTATGTCTGCTTCGAATGTAAGCTGGCTGACACCAGAACGTACGGCGACCACGACCTTTTCGTGGGCGAAGTCCTCGCCGTCCATGAAGAAGAGAAAAGCTTCAACGCAGAAGGAGTCCTGAACACCGGAACAATCCACCCTCTCCTCTATCTCGGAAGCGACTTCTACATCACGATCGATCCAGATACGCTGAAACATGTTCTCCCCGATTAATAAAAATGAAAAAAGGAAGGTGCTTATGTTCAGTAACTCGATTACTCTTTTACTAATGATAAAGAAGATAAAAATGTCATTACGAACAAAGCGTGGCATTCTCATTCCTATGTCATTACGAACGGAGTGAAGTAATCTCATAAAAAGAAATGAATTTTTCATAAGAGATTACCACGTCGCTTCGCTCCTCGTAATGACATTCTTTATAAGAGATTGTCACGCTTCGCTCGCAATGACACTTATTTTTAAAGTTACAGGAAAATAATTCATTCAATAATTTAAGTTTTTAATCATTCAATAATTTAAGTAATGGAGGTTCAGATGACCCAACGAACAAGAAAACATCTTTTTTTAATTTTTCTACTCATCATCACAGTTTCTGGAGCGACCCACACTCAGGAAAAAGCAGCGAAACCAGCGGATTTTCAACTGACCATCGATAACATCATGAAAGGCCCTGAGCTCATCGGCACAGCTCCTTCGAGCATCATGTGGTCAGTGGACGGGAAAAAGCTCTATTTTCGCTGGCAGAAACCCGGAGAGGAAAAAAGCGAATTCTATGCGATAACTCCATCCGACCTGACTCCCCAGAAAATAGAGGCCGAAGACATCCTTAAGCTTCCTCCTTTCTCTTCTCCCACATCTTATTCCCGCTTTTCCCGTTTCTCTTTCGGCATGGAGATGAATTTTGACAGGGAAAAAAAGAAGGCGATCCTCGTCCGCAACGGTGATATCAGCCTTCTGGACATCCCGACAGGAAAAATCACGCAGCTCACGTTCACCGATGAGCGCGAATCCAACGCCAATTTCACCCAAGACGAGGAAAAAATCTATTTCACATATCAGAACAACCTCTTTCTCCTCTCACTCCAAGATAACAGTCTGCACCAGATGACTTCTTTCTCTGATAGAACTCCTCCTCCGAGAGAAAAGCCCGGTGAAGTGGATAAATGGTACAGCGATCAGCAGAGAGAGCTTTTCCAGGAATTCAGCAGGCCCCGGAGAGGGACGGGCCGGATGGGCATGTTCTCCTCCTTAGGAACCGGCAGCAGGAGAAAGCCGTTCTTTCTCAAAGAAGGCCAGTCCATATTCAGCTTCATTCTTTCTCCCGATGAAAAATACGTCACGTTTGTATCTTCAGAGAGGATTCCTGAAGTGAAACAGACAATCGTCCCCAATTATGTGACGCGAACCGGGTACACAGAGACAATCGATTCCCACACCAAGGCAGCCGAGTCATCCAGCACTTCCAAGACCGGAATCATGGATGTTTCCACTGGAGATGTCATTTGGGTGGACTACGGCCAGGGGGAAAGAGAGATCTACTCCTACCAAGTCTTATGGTCTCCGGACGGAAAAGAATGCGCTCTGACGGC
>Ga0209635_10004890_pt1 | contig 10561 bp, 9 predicted proteins | sample DeeMarSWOR230_32_FD_187463 | JGI IMG/M metagenome (GOLD analysis project Ga0209635, IMG submission 187463) | Marine sediment microbial communities from White Oak River estuary, North Carolina - WOR-2-30_32 (SPAdes) (version 2) | ecosystem: Environmental > Aquatic > Marine > Intertidal zone >...
TGGGGACCTCAGAAATCGCTCCACGAAAAATCAGAGTACCCGACTTTTGAGCCTTTCCCCATTTGCGGAAGCCCGACATCTGATAGAGGGCACGCATCATTCTATTTCTGCCAGTGTCTCGGAATGCTGCCTCCGCATGGTCGAATCCAAGGTTTTGGGCATCGCGAAGCAGTGACGCCAAGAAGGCTCGCTCAATACCCCGGCCGAGAACTCGACAGGAAATGGCCAAGTACAACAACCTCCAGCGTGCATCACTTGCCTCAGTGATGGCTACGCCGATAGTACCGTACCATCCAAATCTGTCAGTCAGGTCGGCGACCTTTATTTTCATTGACCCTGCGCGGTTGGAAAAAATGTCCAGCAGTTCATCATGCAAAAAAATCCTTCCGGTTGTGTTCAGCTGGTGAGTTCGTGACATCAACTCCAATACCCTGGGAACGTCATCCATGTTCATCGACCGCACCTTCAACTGCATGACACAGGACTTTAGAAAGTCTTCCCGGGTCGGGTATTGACACTCCGCGCGCTTCCGTTGTTGTTCCGCTTGATAGAACTGGCGTCTTGCTCGTGCTTCTCTGGTGACTTCGGCCAGTGTAAATTCAGACATATACGGCAATTCTGGTGCTTGCTGCGCTTCGATGGTCATGACCTCGGGCAGCATAAAGGCGATTTGTTCCAGTTCGAAGCGGTCGTCGTCGATAAAAGCGATAGATTCGAGGGAAAGTCGGATCTCTTTGGCGATCCTGACGATATTGGTCGATTTTGGCAGCCAGTTTATTCTGGGAGCGAGGAAGTAACCTTCGAGTTTGTGCTCCTGTAAGATCTTCACAGCCACATCTTTTTCACCCCGGCTGGCAATGGAATGGAGGATTCCACGACGATCAAGTTCCTTGATGGTCTGCTGAACCTCAGGTCGTATCACTACATCTCCTTCGAGGCATATACCGTCCCAGAGAGTGTTGTCGAGATCCCAAACGATGCATTTCTTCACTGTGGACAATCTAATTCTCCTGTGAGGTCAGTACCAGGGAGTGTTTTTGCTTTAATCGAACATACGCTGCGATTGAGGATATAGACATAAAATGCTCTGGTAGAAGATCTTCGTCCGGGATGGTCATATCGAACTCCTCCTCAATAAAACAGACAAATGAGATCAAACCTGCTGAATCTATCACTCCTGTTTCGAATAGATTCTCCGCGTCATCGTACATAACCTTGCTGCCTCGAGGAAGACAATTCTCACGAAGATATGTCCAGAGGATTTCTTCAATATCGTGATCCATGGCTCTTCTCGTTCACCTTAGCTTTTAAATGGTTAGATCTATTTGGAATTTGTCATAAACTTAATCTGAAACCTTTTAGTTGTTAATAGAAAAGAAAAATCTTCACTTGTCATATTTTCAAATTATCATGCTTCTCTCTATTTGTGACCTCAGGCAAGAGCCGTGCCAAATCACCATTTGTTGCTTATTATCATATTTGACAAGGAGTTATGGGCACATCTGGCCTGCGGTGGTGGAGCCTCGATAGTCGCAATTATGCGACTATCGAGGATTACGGTCGCAACAATGCGAAGTAAGTGACTCTATTGTGGGTATAATGAAGTGGTTATGATGAGCGGTCCTAGAACGAGTGAATCAGAGGATGGAGAGGACTCCAGCGGAGGAGGGCTGAGCAGGTCTTGTTTTTTATCCAACTATGTTTTACACATCACGTCACACCGTTGAGGACAGTTTGTGGGTCAAGAGACTGGTTTTTCGAGACTCAAGACTTGGAGAAACAGAGAAGCTAGTTTGAAATTGTTGAAACTGGTCAGGAAGCTTGATGCCAGAAGCTGGTTGAATAATCTTCTCCCAGATAGACCTTGACCTTCCAGTCTCTGGTTTGACGACTCCAGCTTCAAGCCCCGAGTTTCTAGCTTCGTTACGAGCTTCGAAGCCGATGAAAGAGTTTCCAGTTCTTTCTTGGTTTCCGGATTCATCACCATGGCAAACCGCACAGATCGATCCGGCCCTCCGGCCAGGCCTGCTCCCCGCACTCCACCACCATGGTCAGGCCGCCGCAGCTGCGGGGACCGTCGGGCTGTTCGAAAACGCATGGCCCCTTGACTGTCTTCCAGCCGAGTTTCTGATAAAAGGTCTCCAACCTGGGGTTACAGGTGAGCAGCCCGTAGGGAAGATTTAGCTGGTTCCAGATGAAGTCGACAGCTCGACCCATCAGGGCGCTGGCTATACCCTGACCTCTGTGCTCCGGCTCTGTGATCACACCGTGTATTCCGCCGACCTGCAGTGGCTGCCCATCCACGGAGATCTCACGTTGCAGGATGCCCACTTGCCCGGCGAGTTCCTGGTCGAGGGTCCCGATAACGAACCATTGAGATTCAGCATAGATCATCTTATCCCAGCTGAATTCTCTTTGGTAGGCCTGGGCGAGCAGGTTTTTTAGTTGTTGGGGGAGATTGCCTGCATATGTGATCTTGATGGTAAGGTTCATCGTTGACAAATTCCAATGCGGAGATTGGAGACTAGAGACTGGTAAGACAAAAAGTGGATTCTAGATGCTGGTAAAGGCGAAACTCTAGACATGAAAGCGCAGCGCGGATTACGGGACTATTACATCTGACTTCCCACATTTTGCATTTTTCACATATCATTTTTCATTCAGTATTTCTTTTCTCTCACTGCCCCCGGCCTACTTTGCATCACTCCCCCCGGCTTCCAGAATAGGCTTTAGAAACGCCTCGAAGCTCAACGCCTGCCTCATCATGCCCAGGTCGTTGAGATGGACGCCATCCACCGTTCCCTCGGTGTCAGATCCCAGCATTCCGGTATTTGGGAGAAGATGGAGATTCTCGTCCCCCTGAACTTTGAGTTTCTCATAGATGTCCCTCAGAATATCGCCATCCTTGGTCGGCTTATCCAGGAAATTAGAATCCTCAACTAGCACGATGGGCGTTTCCGGACGATGCTCTCTCAGGATGGCGACGAACGGCTCGACCCGCTCCGGGATCATCTCGGGAGTCATGTTCCAGAGACAGTCCAGGACAAATACGGCCGGGTCGAGCTCGCCGAGCAATTCGGCCATCTCCGGGTCCATTCGGCCGTTCCCTGAGAAGCCCAGGTTGATGATGGGCACATCCAGCTTCCGCCCGACAATGGCGGTGCTGGCCATTCCGGGGCGAGATGCGCAGGCACCCTGGGTGATGGAGGTGCCGTAGAATACGATTAGTTTTCGCCGTTCATCGGCCGAAGGCTCTGATTTTTGAAAGGTTCTGGTTTTGTAGGCTCCCATTTCCACCTGCTGTACGCCATTATACAGCGGCAGGTAGAGGGCATGCTCGGCATTTGGGATCAGTTTGAACTCGGCTTCATTGGACTGCCCTGTGGGTCGCCCGTTGGCCACGAACCGCCATTCTCCGCTCTCCTCTCTGGCATACAGGTCGATTCCGCTGACCCCGGTGGCCGGCATGTGGGGCAGGTCCAGCGCCTCCTTGATCAGGGTCCAACGCACCCTGATGAATTTAGCGTCCGATGTGAACCGGATACGCACCCCCGCGGAGTGTTTGCTCAAATTCCAGATCTCTTCTCTGACGATATCTCTGGCTTTTACCGGCAGGCGGTCATAGGGCGACTCGGTATCCGACCATCCTTTACCCTCCAGAGTCAACTGACTAGCGTCATGCCAGATAACACCGTCGTCCTTGGATTCGGCCTGTTCGGCAAAGAGATGGTTTCCTCCGCAGAGAAGTATTGAAACAAGCAGTATCGAAATAAGGGTGTTTCTATTTTTCATTTGTTATTATAGCTTTCTGAATAAGTGGTGACGGTGATACGCTCTGTTTCCTATCGACCTTGCTTTTATTGCCATTGCTATTGCCATTGCCGCTGATTCTCTTACTAACACGAACACGGTTCTTATTTCAAGTACACCACCTTTCCTCCAGCCCGATACATCCGGGCCACACCAGCACAATCCACTTGATACAGGTACACCCCCGCGGCCAGATCTTCCGGCCACTGCACTTTGATGCGGAAACCTCCAGCCTGAATCCTATCGATAGATCTATGATAGACTCTCTGCCCCAGGATATTGAAGACCCTTAGGGTCAGTTTTCCTTCTTCCGGAACGAAGCCGCTGAAGACCGTGAAGCGATTGAACGGATTAGGATATGCGGGAGCGAGCGTGAAATCCCTTGGGAGTCCCTCTCCTCCAACGTCGGGCACAGCTGTGGGGCGAGTGTTCTCAAAATAATTGAACGTGCCGTCGTAGTTGCCGATGGTCAGGTCTAGATCGCCGTCGTCGTCCAGGTCACCCAGCGCCGGGGCTGCATTCTGGCCGGCGGTAATACCGGCTACCACAGTGGGATTTTCCACCCAGGTGCTGTTGACATTCTCAAAATACTGTAGCTCGCGAAAAAGATCGCCGGTGATCATGTCGATGTCCCCATCGCCATCGATGTCGCCGGCGGTGGGAAAGCAGTTGCTGCCCACGTCGATGCTGCCGAAGAAATCCGCCACCTCGACCCAGGCCGCGGAGTCGCTGGTGCCCGTATTCTGGAAGTAGAACAATTGGCCGTCCTCGTTGCCGGCGACGATATCTAGATCCTCATCGAAATCCATATCGACCAATTCCGGCACAGAAAAGCCGCCCAGATCTATTCCGGCAAAGACAGAGCCATCATAAGTAAAGCTAATACCCGTATTCTTATGAAAAAACAGCTCTCCATTCAAATCCCCAACCACGGCATCTGGCAGCGAGTCTCCATCCACATCGCCCAGGGCGATGGCGGAATAAATCGAGTGGCTGATGGCGCCAAACCGATTGTGAGCAGGCTCCCAGGCGGGTGCGGACGCCGAACCGATGTTCTGGTAATATTTGATATTACCAAGCTGGCTGCCGCTGACCAGGTCCAGATCATCGTCACCATCAAAATCGAAAAGAAACGGTGAACTGGCGCCGCCGACATCAAGCACACCGCCAAAGAGGCTGCCATCGGCTGTCCAGATTGGAGAAGAGGGGCTGCCGGTATTCACATAGTAGTTCAAAGGTCCCGAAGCGGTGCCGTAAATCAGGTCCTTTTTACCATCTCCGGAAAGATCAATCAGACAGGGCGAGTTCCAGTAGGTCGATTGTGCCAGATTAGCGAAAACAGAATTGGCGGCCTGCCACTGCCAGCTGGTGGAATCCCCTGCATTGCGATAATAGTAAAATCCACTCACATCACGGCCGACCAGCAGATCGACATCGGCATCCTCGTCCAGATCGGCGAACCAGGGGTAAGCATACAATCCCACATCAAACCAGATCTGCGATTGTGTTTCCAGAAATAGGGTCGAATCGGGCGTGCCGCCATTGGGATAAAATTTCAACTGCCCGCTTTCGCTGAGTCCCACCAAAAGGTCATCGTCGCCATCGGCATCGAGGTCTGCAAAGGTTGGTATCGGGTAGGAGCCAACGGTTATTGCCGTAAAAAACTCATCGATCTTTTGAAATTGAGGTTGAGCCGAATCGCCCACATTTTCGAAGAGATGCAAACCGGTGTAACCGCCGGTGATTAGATCCAGGTCGCCGTCGCCATCCAGATCGGCACAGACGCCCATCTCGGCGTCCAGGGCGGAGATGTCAGCGAACAGGTGCGGACCGATTTGAAAGGTGGGCGCGTTGGGCGTGCCGGTGTTCTGGTAGTAAAGCGGTGGCCCATCGATGCTGCCCAGGATTAGGTCAAAATCGCCGTCGGCGTCCAGATCGGCAAAACGGGGTTGGGAGAAGGGAAGAGAGGGAATGCCACTGGGATTGAAGATGAGATCATTTTGTTGCCAGGGCTGGGCATAAGTCCCTGAAGCTAGGAGGGAAAATCCGGACAGTACTTCGAGGAGAAACAGACAAAGTCGAGGGTTCATTTTACTTTATCACGACCATGAGCTCGCGGCGGCTGTATTCATCCGCAGCGGTTTTTCTTCATGTTCACAATTAACGAGGATAGCTAGCCTTGCTGACGACTGCTTCCGCCTCCCGAGAGAAGCCGGTAAACTACCGAGGAGATCTTTTCCCAGACGAGCCGAAGTTTACGATGCTAAAACCCGAATGACTTTCGTTTCTGCTGGTCCCGCTGGGCGCGACTGCGCTGTCTCGCCTCTGCCAGATTCCGAAGTTGGATCGTTTTGAGAAGCCTTTGAATAGTAGACTCGTCAGGATCTATGAATCGAATGCCAATTTTAAACGGATCTGTTGTCGATTCTTGTGGAGATTCAACACGCACCACCTCTCCTTCACCTATGACCAGTTGATCCCCAGCAAAGCTGGTGTCTGCTACCTCTACAATGAACTTCTCCCCAACCTCCACGCGCTCATGCACGAAAGCACGGAGGCCCAGTGAAGAGAGATTTGCCGATTTGGCCTCGATGGGTTCAGACGATCCAGTCGTTCTCCTGAGTGTCACATTGAATTGAGCGGGAAAGCGCCTATAGGTGCGTCTCTCTTCCATGTTCAATCTCCTCTTCATTATGCCGATAATATCGGTAATGCTTTATGGTTTGCGCATAAGCTCCAGCCTTTAAAGTGCCAGCTGGATGCGGTGAGATGGAGAGGCCCATTACTCATCAACCGTTTCACCTCGCACTCTGGCGAAGAACTCTCGGTTGAGAGACGGAACTACCTCATCGGCCTTCACCGCAGCCATGTATTCCGCCAGTGAATCCACCAACAGCTTCCGTAGAACAAGGCCTTTCTCTTCGCTTGCCGTCCTGGCATCTCCCGCATAGTGATCCGGATAGTTGCTGTACCAGCGGATACCCGTGAAGGTCGGCGGCAAATGTTTCATCCGGCCCTGTGCGCTGGCCGCTTTTGTCGGCACCTGATGCATTTTGACCAAGTGCGCGTGGTTCGCCAAGGAAATGCTGGTCTCGCACTCACAGGCATGGCCATGTTCGTCTGTTTGGCAAGTCTGTTGCCATTTCTTCTTTCTTTTGGGGCCGAGAAGGTCCTGGGGGAGATACAAAGAGTATGACTTCTCTTCCCACAGACTGCATTGCGCCACAAAGGCCAAGAGATGATCGTTGCCACCGTGCCCGTTGTAGACCACGATCTTTCCGAATCCATTTCGACCGATTTCTTCAAACACCCCTTGCAGCAGCTCAAGAAGAAGGGTTGGCTTAAGGGTGATGGTGCCGGGGAAACACCGGGCTTCGTAGATCTGGCCGAAGTAGAAGGGAGGGAATACGACCGCAGGCTCCTTTTGTGCCGCGAGAGTTGCGATTTTATGAGCATTCAGGAAGTCAGTACCAAGAGGGAGATGCTCCCCGTGCTTTTCGACGACCCCCATGGCGACGACGCATACCCCAGTTTCCTCCACCGCATTCTTGAAATCCGTGGCCGTCAGTTGCTCCCATTGCATCTCCTCCTCCTCAGCTTAGCGTCTGATGTGAATAATAGCGTCGAACGGTCGGCTTCAAGCAGCCCCAGCCGAAGGGTCAGCGCTCTGTAGATGAGAGCCTTTCTAAAAACCGCAGAACTTGCCCTCAATTGTGAACCTGTCTCTTTTGAAGTTCCCAACATAAGTTACTTTTTAAAATGTGTCAAGAGAAAAGCTCATATAAATAGGGGCACAGCAAGCAGTGCCCCAGGATTCTCCCGGGGGACCTTCAGACCCCACATCTGCACAGGCGAAAGCCTCTTAAAGCTATCTATGCCCTACCCAAACCGGATCTTCAAAATTACGATCGTTGTCTTTGGAGATAACATATCCCTTGAGAATTGGTGCAGTGACTTTGGCTGGACTGACAACAGGTTCAGTGATCCGGTAGCGGATTTCTGCCATTACATCATCAAGATCAACAATTCTGCCTATTATAACGATCGCGTCCCCTGGAGAAATTGATTGGGTCATATCTCCAATACCGGTCTCTCTTGGCAGGGGATGATCCAATAAGAATACAAAAAAGTTATATCGCCTCTTTTCTCCGGGGCCTAGAATATGGATTTTGTCGTCCCAGATTTTATGAACATTGCCATGCCACTTCACTATTTTTCCGCGGACCGTATCGATGGAATCTATTGCATCGCTTTCAGTTACTTCGTAATCTATTTGTTGTTTGATGGCTCCTACGAACTCTTCGTCACCCGTACCGGATTCTCGAATACCAACCTCTTTTTCAGGTACAGTCACGGCGCAGCTCAAGAAAAACAGGGCCGCTGCTGAGAAGAGAACGATCACCCTGAATTGTAAAACTCCATTGACCATCAGCTTCACCTCCTCTTTTACGCGCTGTCGGCTGAGCTGATCCCACAGCCACTAAGTCTTTTCAGGCGTTCGAACAACGAGATTCCTGCTGGCCACTCCCCGCTCCCCGCTTTCGCGGGGACAAGCTTCGCAGGGACGACATGAATTGTATCCATCAAGGCTTGAGGCTGATGTATGTGTGTAGAAGCTGGTAGGGATGCTAGAAGCTGGAGGCTCGCATGACGGCAGCTTCTCTGAGAACCTGCAGCACTTTGTCCACATGGGAATTGATGCTGTATCCTTCAGCAGTTTTTCTGGCATTCCTTCCCAATCGCTGTCTTCGCACCGGATCGAACAATAGGGCAATTTTGCGCGCCAGGACGGTATGATTCGTAGGATCATCAAGCACATATCCATTCATATCATCGCAGATTATTTCTGAGGCTCCATTGTTTTGGCTCGTAATGACTGGAAGTCCGCTGGCCATGGCTTCCAGGCAAACGTTAGCAAAAGGATCGTAAAGAGTGGGGAATACGAACGCATCTGCAGCTGCATAGTACTCCTCTATATTGGGTTGACTGCTCTTGGTATAGATCACCTGCCCTTGTAGGCCTCGCTTCTGAGACAAATTCCTATAGGTCCTGGCTTTCGATTCATGGCCAACTATAAGAATCTTAAAATTCGGGGCCAGCTTCATCTTCTTTAAATCAGCCGCTGCTTGGATTAAGAAACGGACACCTTTTCTCTTGAATCCTTTTCCAACGAACAAGATCAGGAAATCCTCCTTCGAGATGCCATAGCGCTCTCGGATCGTCATTTTGAACCTGCTTCTGTTATCTGGATGGAACCGCTCATTATCAACTCCGTTGTAAATGACGATAATGTCACCGTCCGGAACATTATACAGTGACATTATGTCTTCCTTTACCATCCTGGAGTTGGCAATGATTTTCACATAGTTTGGCTTCTGAAACTGCTTTTTCTCCATGTACAATAGGACGCGGTGCTTCAGCCTGGCTTTGCCGAATAATCTGGCAATAGGATTTTTATACGAATTATAGTAGTGTCTCATGAATGCCCGGTGACATCCTGAACCAACACGGAATACATCTTGACGAATGGTTTTCTCAAATCCAATAACGACGTCAAAACGACTCTTGCGCAACATCCGACGAGTGAGCATTTCAAACGAGATGTTTCTCAGCTCCAGAAATCTCACATTAAGACGGGATACATGGTGAAGAACAACCTGGGGTATTTCTGGATGATCATCAGTAGTGTAAAGATGAATGATATGCCCCTTGGATGAAAGGGAATTCATCAAGTTAATAGTATACCCCCCCATTCCTCCACCTAATTTGGGGATAACAAGAGCGATTTCCATCTTAATCTGCCTGTTTCGAGGGATATTCTCGATGTACGCGTGATTCTGACGAGAAGGTAAACAGGTTTCTTGGGGATAAATCCTCGCCTTCGCGGGGACAAGCTTCGCAGGAATGACATGCTGAGAGATCGGATCTCGGCATTCGGTTAGCGGTATCGAGGTGCGTCACGTAAGTCGGTTTTCGGAATTCGTCTGTCGTAGGAAGCGCTTGAATTGCCATTATGGCTACGATTCACGACACACGATCCACGTTACACACTTCGAGGCCGATAAACGAGCCACGCTTGACGATATCTTCCCAGCTACTCCTTGTCAGCGAAATCGCCCACCGTGGGCTTGACCAGCTTTTGGAAGTCTGTGTAGTGCAGCCGAATGAGCTCCGTGTGCGAGCCTGCGTTGAAGGCGATCTCCTCGTCTTCCGAAAGGGGCTTGGCCACGTAGACGTCCATTTCGTAGAGGTTGCCGAAGGGCGGCATGGCTCCAACCTCAGACTCTGGGAACAGGTCCCGGAACTCTTGCTCGGAGGCCAGCTCAACCTTCTTCGCCCCGGCGAGCTTCTTGAGACCCTTGAAATCGACCCGATAAGAGGCCGGGAGGACGGCCATGGCCATCTGCCCATCGATCTTGACCATGACGGTCTTGGCCAGCTCCTTGCCGGGGATGTGCGCCGAGGCTGCGATCTCCTGTGCGGTATACGCCGGCGAGTGCTTGATGGCCACATACTTGACCTTGTGGCTGTCGAGGAATTCGACTACTTTTTTGCCGGGCATGTTTTCCTCCTTTTTGAATGATAGGAAAGGATTCAAGGGGTCTAGGATTCAAGGATTCGAGATAGAGGGCTAGCGAGATGCATGAAAGGTAATAGGTATTTCATGTTGCTTCTTGGGTGAGATATGCCTTCGAATGAATCTCTAGCAACTTCCTGAACCCCGGATCGCGGTTTTACGGTTTTCGGGTCT
>Ga0209635_10004892_pt1 | contig 10560 bp, 10 predicted proteins | sample DeeMarSWOR230_32_FD_187463 | JGI IMG/M metagenome (GOLD analysis project Ga0209635, IMG submission 187463) | Marine sediment microbial communities from White Oak River estuary, North Carolina - WOR-2-30_32 (SPAdes) (version 2) | ecosystem: Environmental > Aquatic > Marine > Intertidal zone >...
AATTGTATCTTTTACTTTCAGAATTTTTTCGTATATGTGATTGACTGAAGTGAGTGATTTGCCATCATATTTCTCTTTTGGTGGAATTGAGGGGTCGTATATGGGCATGTTGCTCCAGCCACCACGCGCAAACACTCTTGCCAGTCCAATTGCTCCGATAATGTCTAGCCTGTCAGCATCCTGCAGTATTTTCGCTTCTGAACTTTCCGCTTCCATACCTTTTTTGAACCTGTGCACTTCTATACAATGGATAACTTTGTCTATCTTTTCTTTCGGGAAATCAGCTTCTTCAAGCACTTTTCTAGCTATCTTCGCACCTTCCGTTGCGTGATCTTCAATCTTTCCTTCATCTTCCATGGCTCTTGCAATGTCATGGAGCAATACTGCAGCTTTGACTACATCTAAGTCAGCGTTCTCTTCTTTTGCTATTCGTACAGCTAAATTGTAAACTCTTTCCACATGGGACTTGCTGTGATGTGAGTGTTTAAAAAACTCTTCACTTCTTTCCTTTATCTTTTCAAAAACATAGCTATCCAACATTTTACTCTCCCTTAAAGAGACTAATGAAGAAGGCAGTAATAAAAAAGTAATGAGGCATTTGTTTAACAGTGGACCGGAGGGGATTTGAACCCCCGTCCTCCTGAGTGCAAGTCAGGCGTTCATACCAGACTGAACTACCGGCCCAAACAAATCATCATAAACACAACTACATAACTAAACCTTTTCGATAATTTATAAGACTAACAATTGGAAAAAAAGATTTAATGAAGAACTTCTGGCGAAGTTTGCAGAATGCGTTTGAACTAAGTTTCTAGGCTGTGCATTTATTAAACTACGTAATAATCGATGACTTTCTGTAATCGTTTAGGCGGAGAAGGTAGTACTGATGCCGAGAGTTTCTTTAGTATGCTTACCATTTGAGGTTGAACGCTGACAAGATCTGTCAATGTTACGAGACCAAGAAGTTTTCCTCTTCTCACTATGGGCAGTTTTTTGATTTTCATTTTAAGCATGACCCTTATAGTGTCTTCAACATCCATGTTAAGGTCTCCAAAAACAAGAGGTGCTGACATGATTTGCCAAACCTTGAGGTTTTCTGGTTTCCTTGACTTAGCCAAAACTCTCTTTAACAGATCTCTTTCCGTTACGATTCCGATGGGTTTCCCATGTTTTGTCACAATTAAACATCCTATCTCATGCGTGTTCATTATCTCCACAGCTTTTGTCACAGGTTCATCTGCTTCCACAGTTATTACATCGTCAACCATGATGTCTTCATTTTTCAGCATTTTGACACACCTAACTAAATCTTACCCAAATGGTGTTTTAATGGGTTATGAATTCGCAATGCATAGTACAATTAAATACGGGTAAGCTATTTTGGCACTTCATCACTACATGGGGTATTGTCCATACTTCTTGGCAGCTGAAACCATAGCCCTAATATTTTCAAAAGGAGCGTTTAAAGGAACTTCACAGCCAGAACTAAGTATAAACCCCCCATCCTTAGCAGCCTTTTTGATACACTCCCTAGCCTCTCTTTTCACATCATTCGGCTTTCCGTTTAAAAGGACACTGACTGGATCAACATTTCCCTCAATACAAACTTTTTTTCCGATCTTGTTCTTAGCAAATGCAAGGTCCACTTGATAGTCCAGTTCAATTATGCGGGCTCCAGCATCCACCATCCGCTCAAGAATGGGGATAGTCTTACCGCAAATATGTAGCGACGGGATTCCACCAACTTCACTGATGGCTTTCAAAACTTCTTTTATAGGTGATAAGGCAAATTGATCAAACGTCTTCGGAGAGATAACAGTGGAGGAAGCTACAGGATCTGCCACGACAACTATGTCTGCCCCGTGTTCCACAGTAGCTACAGCAAACCGCTTTGAGGACTCAGTTGATGGTTTCAAAATGTCGTAAACAAACTCTGGATTTCTAACGAGATCCATCAGAAACTGGTCTTGGCTACGCAAAATACTTGCGAGAGTGAGTGGTCCAGGTACATATTTGAAGATTGGTATGTCTTCTCCAATTTTTTCTTTAACCAAGTTAATGGCTTTGAGGTGTATAGGTAATCGTCCGTCTTGTTCAGGGTCTGCAACCTTAATTTTGTCTAGGTCGCTTTGTTCCTTTATCAGTTGGTTCTTAACAAAAGCAATGTTGTTTGGCTGGACTTGAAGTTTGCAACCCATAGCTTCAGCCATTAAATTAAAAGACGACTCCCACCCAACATAGATTCCATCATACCCAGCAGACCTGTAACCAGCTACAAGAGCCTTCGCCATCTTTTCAGCACTGTATAATGCCTCAGAAAACTGGATGCTGATGAGCTGTGCAGTAGTGTAAGTTATCATAGGCACCACTGGAACGCGGTCAGGTTCTTTCAGCTCGATGGCTGCCATAACTCGCTGGAAATGTGTTAGTGTAGACATAGCACCCTCTCTTAGGTACTCTGTAACCAATAACATATTAAAAGTGTGTCAGAGGTTGGGGCTGGGATATGACGCCAGGTGCCATTTACTGTCCATAATTACGTTGTGCTGGCGGCTTCCGTTGGCTACCTGATTATCTCGAGTGCACTGTGCGCGCCTATTCGGAGCTTTCTAGCAACTTTTTCAGCGATTTTGCTTCCTTCCTCAAGGTAGTTACCTCTTTCTCTAAAGCGCCAGCTTTTTTCTCCCCCGCTTTTCTAAGCTCTTCTATTTCCGCCATTAGATCAGCTTTCTCATTTTCCAACTTCTGAATTTTTTCCCGCAATTCTCTCAAAGTTTGCATGAGCCCCGTCTCAATTCTCTTTATTTCTTCAATCCCACGTTTAATGGTTATTTTCTCTTTTCCAAGAACCGTTCGAAATCTTCTTTCACACTTAGGACACTGGAACAGTCCTAGCGTAAGTTTGAACCGCTTACCTGTCTTGCTAGGTTTGCCAATCATAGACCATGTTTTAACCGGACTAGCGACCACCCAAGTTCTACACTCAGGGCACTCAACCAACTTTTGGCCTCGATATAACCTTATGCGCGTATCTCTTTAATTACCTTTAATGGTTACCCTTACACTAAAGAACACGTAAGACACAGTTTCAGAGCTCCTACTTTCCAAGCGCACGTGCAAAAAAGGCATTTCTTTAGGAAGGAATCAAAAGGTAAAAACCTATATCTGACTTACCCTAGGAGAGAATTACAATAGGAAATAATCTTTTTTCTCAGAACACTTTTCCATTTCGATAATTTTAATGGTGAAACACCATTACAATCTAATAAAATATATTTTTTATTAGGGTTTATATATGAAAACCAATTTTCGGAGAGAGAAGTGGGGTAGTTTAATGTTGATATAGATATACCTGAGAGAGATAGATATCTCTCTTTTCGAGGTTCCTTTCAACAAATTGTTAGTAAATCCTCAGTGCGTGCGCGAGAAAATGTTGTGGCTTTTCTCTCTTTGCCCTTGCCAGTCATCTCCGCGTATCGCCCATGCATTTTTCATATTAAACCTTTTGGTTAAACCAACCTCGTTTCGCGGTTTGCGCTTACGTTTTGAGTAACAACTTTTACAGTAAACAGGTTTTCCAGCTGTAGGCTTGAAGGGCACAGTAGCAGAATTACCACATTCAGTACATTCAATTTCAAACTTCATTTTTTGGGACAAATAAATTCACCTCTTTAGATTTTTTCTTGTTTTGTATGCAATGAATAAATGCGTGCGCGTTGGATTAAGCTTGTACTAACTCTCCAGTCGCGAACCTGTTTCCAACTCTCGTTATTTTGAACTTGACTTGTTCTCCTTGTTTTGTGTTTGGCACAAATATGATGAATCCTTCGATTTTTGCGATGCCGTCGCCTCTTCTACTTATGTCTTGGATTTCGGCTTCGTATTCCTTGTCAACTTCAACTGGTTTCTCCCTGTTGCTGTATGAATATGACATTTTATCACCTCACTTGTTTTGTCAGCTAGATTGCCTTGAAAAAAGAGTAAAAACGTCTATAACCGTCCTACCTTCTTTAGAAAGCACTTAACTGCGTGGCTCATGTTACACCAGCTCTCCTAATAAACCTTTGTACAGGCATGCATGCAACAATTATTTGCATTGTTTCAACATTAAATCGTCAATTTCTTTTGTGTGTGCGTTAAAATTTAAGCCCAAGCGTGCGCGTAAACAAAAAAAGGGGAGTTTTTGCGGGGGATATCACCAGCGCAGCGCGGGTTCAAATCTCTCCCGGCCCACCAGTTCTGAAGTAACAAAAGTTTTACATAGGATTTGCGCGCCAGATTATTGGAGGAATAGAGTATGATCAAAAAAAAGCAAATTGTTTATCCTTACATTCCGAACTCTGTGTCCACAGTGAAGAATCAGATGCTCAAAGAGGTTGGAGCAAAAGGGGTGGAGGATTTCTTCGAGGATATCCCTAAGAAGCTCAGACTCAAGAAAAACATGAATTTGCCCAAACCTCTCTTATCTGAATATTCTTTGAGGAAGCACATAGAAGGAATCCTTTCAAAAAACAAGACCTGTCAGGAACATCTCAACTTTTTGGGAGCTGGATGCTGGCAGCATTATGTTCCAGCAGTGTGTGATGAAGTGAATCAGCGAAGTGAGTTTTTAACTGCGTACGCAGGCGAACCTTATGATGATCACGGAAGGTTTCAGGCACTTTTCGAGTACGCGAGCATGATGGGAGAGCTTCTAAATATGGATGTTGTGAATGTTCCAACATATGACTGGTTGCAAGCAGCCGCTACTTCCATTCGTATGGCATCAAGGATTACAGGCCGACGTGAAGTATTAGTTTCTAGAACAATCAGTGCTGATAAATTATCGAAAATCTGGGACTACTGCAAGCCTGAGATGGAGATCAAGTTGCTAGATTATGACTGTGAAAGCGGGCAACAAGACCTTGACTCCCTCGAGGTTGAGATTTCTTCAAAGACTGCTGCCGTCTATTTTGAGAATCCATCATACCTCGGTTTTGTTGAGGCTCATGGAGATGAGGTTTCTAAAATAGCCCATGATCATGGCGCGATGTGCATTGTCGGGGTCGATCCGATTTCATTGGGAATTCTGACTCCTCCGATTGAGTATGGTGCGGATATAGTATGTGGCGATTTACAGCCGCTCGGTATGCATATGCAATTTGGTGGTGGTCATGCCGGATTCATTGCAACCCGAGATGAAGAGAAGTACGTGATGGAATATCCTTCTAGGCTGTTTGGAGTAGCTCCGACTTCAGTGGAAGGAGAATACGGATTCGGTGATGTTGCTTATGAGAGGACCTCTTTCGCGTTAAGAGAGGAGGGCAAAGAGTTCGTTGGCACAGCCACTGCTTTATGGGGCATAACGGCTGGTGTTTACTTGGCACTTATGGGACCTCAAGGTATGCGGGAAATTGGGGAAGGCATTATGCAAAGATCGCGTTACGTGATGTTGCAATTATCTAAAATAAAGGGCGTCAAGTGTCCCGTTTTCCAGTCAACTCATTTCAAGGAGTTCGTCGTGAATTTTGATGGCACAGGTAAGACAGTTCCGGAGATCAATGAAGCCCTGTTGAAGCATAAAATATTCGGTGGAAAAGACCTGACAAAAGAATTCCCGGAGTTGGGAAATAGCGCACTTTACTGCGTTACTGAAGTTCACACTAAGGATGACGTTGATAAGCTAATCAATGCATTGAAGGAGGGAGTAGAATAGGATGGAAGATATAACCATGAAACGATACGCGGATGGAAAACCGAAACTACGGCGGTTTCATCAAGCCAAGTGGGATGAACCGATAATTTTTGAGTTGAGCAACGAAGGAGAGAGAGGCATCCTCATACCGGAAGTCGAGTGTGAGATAACAAATGAAGTTGGAGACGTTATGTTAACCATACCTGAGGGCATGCGAAGGAAACAGCCGCCTGAATTGCCAGAACTTTCCCAACCACAAGTATTAAGGCACTATATGAGGCTATCACAGGGAACCTTGGGGATGGATCTAAACATTGACGTAGGGCAGGGAACCTGCACGATGAAATACAGCCCGAAGATCAACGAACAACTGGCCAGAATGGCCCAAATGATGGAAATTCATCCATTACAAGATGAAGAAACTGTTCAGGGCATACTTGAGGTGATGTACAAGTTTGAACAGATCCTCAACGAGATTTCGGGAATGAACCAGTTTTCCCTTCAACCTGGCGCTGGTTCCCAAGCTATATACGCGAATGCCTCGATCATAAGAGCACACCATGAAGCTAGAGGGGAAGCAGATCGGAGAAACGAGATCATTACAACAATTTTCTCTCATCCTTCAAATGCAGCGTGTGCAAAAACAGCTGGTTTTGAGATAATAACCCTGTATCCTGATGAGAACGGCTATCCTGATCTTGAGGCATTAAAAGCAGCAGTCTCAGATCACACAGCTGGGCTGATGATTACAAACCCGGAAGACACGGGAATTTTTAATCCAAACATTGAAGAGTTCGTGAAGGTTGTTCACGAAGCGGGAGGATTGTGCTCCTATGACCAAGCAAACGCCAACGGAATATTAGGCATAACCAAGGCGAGAGAGGCTGATTTTGACCTCTGTCACTTCAATTTGCATAAGACATTTTCAGCGCCTCACGGATGTGGCGGACCAGCAGTCGGCGCTATTGGTGTCACCAAAGAACTCACAAAATTCCTACCGGTTCCTCTTATCGAGTTTGATGGTAGCAAGTATCATTTGAATTATGATAAACCCGAAAGTATTGGAAAAGTGAGATCGTTTTATGGCGTCACACCAGCGGTCTTAAAAGCATATGCATGGGTGATGAGTCTCGGCGCAGAAGGCCTGAAAGAGGTCGCTGAAGTCGCTGTTCTTAACAACAATTATTTGCTCAAGAAGCTGTTGGAAATAGGAGGATTGAGTGCACCTTACGCCAAAGGCAAACGTCGAATTGAACAGGTCAGGTATAGCTGGGAGAAATTGACGAGAGATACGGGGGTTCGTTCCGAGGAAATTGGACTTAGAGCTGCAGACTTCGGTGTCCATTACTGGACTAGCCACCACCCATGGATAGTTCCAGAACCTTGTACCCTTGAACCAACCGAATCGTATTCTAAGAATGACCTTGACGAATACATTGAAATACTTAGACACGTATCCAACGAGGCATACACGAACCCTGACCTGGTTAAGACCGCCCCTCACAATAGCACTATCCACAAAATTGACACTGCGCCATTGGACGATCCGTCGCAATGGGCGATGACCTGGAGGGCATATCGCAGGAAAATACGCAAAGAGACATAATAGAGAGCGATGCGCATTCACAAAGGGAAAATAAATAAGATTCTCTTCGAAGACCTTAATGGTCCTAAGAGAGCAGGATTGTGTGCGAAGTGGGAATTCTCCAGTTGAGATTAATCAAGGAACTACTGGATAGCGATGGAATAATTTACGAAGTTTCGGAACACGAGCCGGTTTACACCTCGGAACAAGCTGCGAAAGTTAGGGGAGTAGAGTTGAAAACTGGTGTAAAAGCTCTTGTGCTCAAGACAGAGAAAGGAAGTTTTGTTATGGGGCTAATTGCTGCTGATAGGAGAATAGACCTTAAAAAACTGGCAAAGATCGTGAGAACTAAAAAACTGCGATTAGCCTCGCCACAAGAGGTACTTAAGATGACCGGGTGCGAAGTTGGCTCTGTACATCCTTTTGGAACCTTGCACAGGCTTGCCACCTACTTGGACAGCTCTATCTTGGAAAACAACATGGTAAATTTTAATGCTGGATTGCATACAGTTTCTATTCAAATGAAGGCGAAGGACTTGGTTAAGGCAATTAGACCAGTAATCGAAGTTTTTTCAAATATTTAATGCGCGCGAGAGAGAGTTTATGGGCAAAAGTGTTGACCAAAGCGAGAAAAGAAAGTTAGGCTTAATTGTCAATCCGATTGCAGGCATAGGCGGCAGGGTTGGACTCAAAGGAAGTGACGGAGCGGAGATACAAAAGAAAGCCCTAGAATTGGGTGCCGTGCCGCTATCGCTAAATCGAGCTGTTCAAGCACTGGAAAGGATCGCTTCCTTGAAAGATGACCTTCAAGTCGTAACTTATCCAAGTGAAATGGGAGAATATGCAGCCGAGAAATGTGGTTTTGACCCAGTTGTAGTTGGTTCAATTAGAAAAGGCAAAACAACCGCAGAGGATACCAAAAATGCAGCGAAGGAAATGCTGCGTCTAGGCGTGGAGCTTCTACTTTTTGCGGGCGGAGATGGTACTGCAAGGGATATATACAATGCGATTGGAGAAGGAATACCAGTTCTTGGGGTACCCACGGGAGTTAAGATCCATTCGGCTGTCTTCGCGGTAAACCCTAGAAGCGCGGGAGATCTCGTTGTGTCGTACTTTCGAGGAGGATGTGACACACGAGAGGCTGAGGTCATGGATATAGATGAGGAAGCCCTTCGGCAGGGCATCGTTTCCGCGAAACTATACGCTTATCTTAGAATTCCGTTTCAGAAAAGGTTAATCCAAGGTGTAAAGACTCCGAGTAACGGCGGAGACAAAAAAGTTATGGAGGCAATAGCTTGTGAAATCGTAAATAGAATGAAGGATGATTGTATTTATATAATCGGGCCCGGCACCACGACCAGGGCTATAACGTCCAAACTGGGGTTAAAAAAAACGTTGATAGGTGTGGATGTAGTATTAAAAGGAAAATTAGTCGGCGCCGATGTCAATGAGGCTCAACTCCTGAAGCTTCTCGAAGAACACGATGCAAAGATAATAATTACCCCGATAGGGGGCCAAGGCTACATATTCGGAAGAGGGAATCAACAAATAAGTTCCGAGGTTATCAAAAAGGTGGGGAGAGATAACATAATAGTTGTAGCTACTCCTATGAAAACCAATTCGCTGAGGGGACGGCCTTTTCTGGTCGATACTGGTGATCAGGCGGTCGATAGGATGCTAAGTGGTTATATAAGAGTGGTTAGCGGATACAATGAGCATGTCATGTATAAGATATCATATTAGAGAGGTGATCCTTGGTCAATGCGAAGCTTTGCTGAACATGAATCTCGTGGGGTGTTGAACGGGAAAGTCGCCCTGATCACCGGTGGTGCGTCGGGAATTGGGCGAGCGACGGCATTGCTCTTTGCCCGAGAAGGCGCGATGGTGGCAGTCGTTGATGTGGACGAACTCGAGGGGCAGACCATAGTTCAAACAATAATTGACAATGGTGGGCGAGCCATCTTTTTGCGCGGCGACGTGACCAAATCGGCAGATTGCCAGTTAGCTCTGCGGCGGACCGTTGAACAACTGGGCAAACTGGATGTCCTCTTCAACAATGCTGGCATCATCCGACGCGCATCGGTGGTGAAGACAAGCGAAGAGGAATGGAATCTGGTCATGGAAACCAATGTCAAGTCGGTTTTTTTGCTTTCGAAGTACGCTATCCCGATCATGGCTGAAGCGGGCGGCGGCGTGATCATCAACACCGCGTCGGGGTGGGGGCTGGTCGGTGGCCGGAATGCGGCCTCTTACTGCGCGTCAAAGGGAGCTGTAGTGCTGCTGACTAAGGCCATGGCTCTCGACCACGGTGCGCAGAATATCCGCGTCAACTGCATCTGCCCGGGTAGTACGGATACGTCTATGCTACGCAACGAAGCCAAACAGCTTAGCAAGCCTGAGAAGCAATTCACGGCCGAATCGGCGCAGCGTCCGTTGCAGAGGATTGGTCGTCCAGAAGAGATTGCTCAGGCAGCATTGTACTTGGCCAGCGACGCATCGTCGTTCGTCACCGGTATAGCGTTAGTGGTGGACGGCGGCGGGCTGGCGGGATCAGGATGAGGAGGTAGATTATGCGCGGCTTGAAAGGTAAACGAGTCCTAGTTACTGGAGGAGCCAGGGGTATCGGTGCGGCAACAGCGGAACGGTTTCTGGAGGAAGGCGCTCGCGTGGTCGTGCTGGACTGCGACGACGAGGCGCTTAATCGCATTGAGGACACATTGCCCCCACTGAGCGGCACCATCAGTGCCGACGTGTCTGATGCCGACGCCGTGGCACGCGCCTTCGGCGAACTGGATGAACTGCTGGGCGGGCTGGACGTGTTAATCAACAACGTTGGGATTAGCATTCGACACGCTTTTATGGATATCACTTCGGAACAATGGCGCAAAGTGATGGATACCAACCTCAACGGGATGTTCTTCGTGGCCCAACAAGCTGCTCGACGGATGCTGAAGGGCGATGGCGGTGTTATCCTGAACATGGGTTCGACCAATGGGTTAATGGGTTATCCCTTCTACGCTGACTACAACGCTTCGAAGGCTGGTGTTATCGAGCTGACACGCTCGATGGCACTGGAGTTGGCTCCGAAGGTGCGAGTCAATTGTGTCTGTCCTGGATTCATTCTTACACCGATGCAAGAGAGGGAATACACTCCTGAAATGCTGCGGACCTTCAAAAGCAAGGTACCCTTGAAGCGGGTAGGACACCCTGCGGAGGTTGCGGCGCTCTTCGCCTTCCTCGCCTCCGACGATGCCGCCTTCATTACTGGACATTATTTCGTCATTGATGGCGTAGAGATCAC
>Ga0209635_10004895_pt1 | contig 10559 bp, 12 predicted proteins | sample DeeMarSWOR230_32_FD_187463 | JGI IMG/M metagenome (GOLD analysis project Ga0209635, IMG submission 187463) | Marine sediment microbial communities from White Oak River estuary, North Carolina - WOR-2-30_32 (SPAdes) (version 2) | ecosystem: Environmental > Aquatic > Marine > Intertidal zone >...
ATTGGAATTTTCTTTAGTTCTGGTTGTTTGAGGTTGTTGGCTAGTCTGTTCCTTACTCTGCGCCAGATTTGGCTCATTACTTTTGGTTTTGGGAATGGGTAGTCTTGTGGGTCTTTATCTAGGTATTCTTGTAGCATTTTGGCGGTTTGTGTTTTTAGTTTGTATGATCCTGATGCGTGTCCTTTGCAACCTTCAACGCTGATTATGCCCTGTTCTGTGTCGATGTTGTTTTTGTGTGTTTTATGTAGTTCTTGACCTTCTAAGCCTGTTTCTGCTAGTATTGTGAAAATAGTTGCGTATCTTCGAGTTGATGCGCTTATTATCTTGGTTACATTTGTTGTTGTTGGTATTATAGGGGTTTTCTGTTCCCATTTGTATCTTGGTGCTTCCCATTGAATTTTATGAGCTTTGCATAAACAGTCGTAGCAAAATACAAGTTTAGATTTTGTGCCGTTGGATAGTGGTTTTCCGTCTATTATTCTCTTTGCGTTTGCGATGTATGCTTTTACTTCTTTGGGTTTCGCTAAGTCTGCGTGTTTGCTTATCCGAGTTAAGTTTTGGGATACGCTTTTTATTGTGTTTTCTGCTTTTCCGTCATTCTTAAGATTTATTAGTGTGTTGACGATAAGCTCTTTTTGTTTGGTAGGTATCTTGGTTAATTTTATGGGGGGTCGTCGTCTAGTTTGGACAAGGATACCAGCCTGGGGCGCTGGCGATCCGGGGTTCAAATCCCCGCGACCCCACCATTGAAGTAGTTCAGAATTGTCAGCCTGACCGAATCTTTTCAAAAAAGCCAAAGGTTAAATCAAGTGTGTAGCATGAATATTAATAGATGTATGAGGAGGATGGTAGGAGAATTTTGTCCCTTCTCTCCTTTCTCCCCTCAAGAGCGACTACCATTCTCCTCACGAAATTTCAATGCAGCTTTAATCACTTATAGCTTATGGAGAAATCTTATGGTAGAATCTTCTAGTCCAAAAAAGCATGAATCGCTTTCGAAACCACATTATTCCAGTTTGCACACGTTTGTCATTCTTTCCTTTAGCTTTCTGTAACTCGTTAGTAGTGAAAGACCTGCACTTGTCACTGCTGATCCGCCTCCATATTTCCCACCTTTCTGAGCTTTTATAACACGTTCACCCAAGTGCTTCTCCACCTCCCTAATGAGACCCCAAGCATGCCGATAAGACATATTCGTAGCTCTCGCTGCAGCACTTATCGACTTCTTCTTTCTTATCTCCTCCAAAAGCCCAAAAGTACCTTCTCCAAAAACATAATCATCCCCTATTTCGAACCACAATTTGAATGCAGGTTTGGCTTTTTTCCTCTTTAAGGAAGACGACAAGTCAAGATTTCACCCCATATCATTACACTTTTTTCTTATTTAGATATTTTCAAAAGACTGCTTCCTAACGTTTATTCCAAGCCTTACAGTCGGTCCTGAATAGAGAATTTCAACTCTAGCACTCTACAAGAGATTGCGGAAAATGCCTTAAACAGAACCCCCTTCTAAGCATAACGTTTAACTATCAGACAGATCGATATGAACATCTGTGCATAACAGACGGAGCCAAGAGCATGGCTGCCGAAAACAGAAAAGGCAAAACTTTACCGTTGCAGGACAGATATGGCAGAAAACTCAACAGCCTAAGAATCTCCATAACCCAAAAATGCAACCTCCAATGCTTTTATTGCCATAGAGAAGGTGAAACTGCCTCAAACTGCGAAATGACCAAGGAAGAAATAACAAGGATTGCAAAGATCGCTTGTGAACTCGGCATGAAGAAGGTGAAGCTAACAGGCGGCGAACCTCTTCTTAAGGATAATCTTCCAGAGATTGTTTCGGAAATCGCTGGATACGCCGACGAGGTTTCTCTAACAACGAACGGCGTCCTATTGGAAGAACAGGCCCGAACACTTTTCAATGCAGGGCTTAAGCGAGTCAATGTAAGCCTACCTTCGCTCATTTCTGGACGCTTCGAGGAAATCACAAAAAGGGATTATGTTCAACGTGTAAAAAATGGGATAAAAGCAGCCGTGCAAAACCATCTTCATCCAGTTAAGATCAACATGGTAATTTTGAACGGAATTAACGTTGACGAGGTCCCAAAAGCCATAGATTTCGCTCAAAAAGTTGGCGCCACACTTCAGCTTATTGAATTTGAGCCAATTCAACCAGAAAACTACGTTCACTGGGAAAAATACCATTACGATACAGTTCCAATAGAAAACTGGTTAAAAAAAAGGGCTCGTACTATTCAAGAGAACCCTCTTCATAAGCGAAGAAGATACATTTTAGAAAAAAACCGCGACCCGGTGAGTGTAGAGGTCGTTCAACCCATGCACAACTCCACATTCTGTCAAAACTGCACGCGCTTAAGAGTCACTTCCGACGGAAAATTAAAGCCATGTCTTCTCAGAAATGATAATCTCGTGGATATTGTTTCACTCATCAGACAAGACGCAAACGCGAATGAACTAAAAGAAGCCTTTAAAAAGGCAGCGATTCTTAGGGAACCTTATTGGAAAGGGGGAAATGAACTTTCTGGTTGACTTTTCCTCAAGTAACGGCGAACAGCAATGTTAGAGATAACATATGACGATTTCTCTATAGATGAAATTGTTCAAGAAATCAAGGGTAACGAGATTGGGGCATCGTTTCTTTCATCGGAGTTGTTCGCGGAAAATCTAATGGTAATGATGTTGAGAAATTCAATATTCACGTGAGTGAAGAAGCTTTCAAAGCATGTAGACACATTTTGGAAGAAATGAAAAAGATGGCGAAAACATGGTAAAAAGAAGTTTACACTTAAGAAAGGCCGGTGGATTGAAGGTGAAAAAATGGTAAAGAAACAGGAGGTCGCACGACAACCTTTGAAAATGGTGGATATATCCGACAAACCTGTGGTTAAGAGAACCGCGGAAGCAGAAGGCAAAATCTGGCTTCAACCCGAAACTATCAAAAGAATGCGCCGCGGATCCATTGAAAAAGGAGATGTTCTCTCAGCAGCAAACATCGCTGGAATACTCGCCGCCAAGAAAACTCCAGAACTCCTTCCCTTATGTCACATAATTCCCTTATCAACAGTAGACATAAGCTTCAACTTTCATAAAGAAAACGTCACTGCAAAATGCACAGTAGTAGGGAAATGCAAAACAGGAGTTGAAATGGAAGCACTGGTGGGCGTATGCACAGCCTTATTGGCGATATGGGATATGGTAAAATCCTTGGAAAAAAACGAAAGAGGACAGTATCCTCGTGCAAAGATAACGGACGTAAGGGTTTCGAAGAAGATAAAGGAGAAATTCACTTAATGGGTGAACACGACCTACATCGCCGCATTAGGGCAAACTTTGCAATCCTAACCATAAGCGATACACGAAACAAAAAAACTGATGAATCAGGAAAAATCGCAAAGGAGTTGATCAGCAGCAAAGGACATCAAGTTCTCGATCACAGAATAATAGGGAACGACAAGTCCCTCATTCAAAAAACTCTGAAAGAAGTATTGCAAAATCCCAAAACTGACGTTATTGTGACAATTGGTGGTACTGGTATAAGCAAAAGAGACCTGACTGTCGAATCCATATCAGAGTTGTTAGACAAAAGAATGGAAGGCTTCGGAGAGCTTTTCCGCAACTTAAGCTACCAGGAAATCGGTCAAGCAGCCATAGTTACCCGTGCAACTGCAGGAACGATTAACAGAAAACTTGTCTTCTGTCTTCCAGGATCCAAAAATGCGATTGAACTAGCCCTCAACAAGCTCATATTGCCAGGACTGGGACACATCGTCAAGGAGGCTAGCCGATGAGTAAGATGACACCGTTCAAAGAACTCGTATCCTACGAAGAAGCCTTGGAACGAATTCGCAAATCTATAAAGCCAATCAATCGAACAGAGCCTGTTCCTATCGAAAATGCTCTAGACAGAGTTCTCGCACAAGATATTGTGGCAAACATGTCTGTTCCGCCTTTTGATAGGGCTGCTATGGATGGATATGCAGTCAAAGCAGAGGAGACTTTCGGAGCCTCTTCGTTCGACCCAAAAACTCTGAAACTCACAGAAACTCTACATGCTGAAACAACTCCAAACATAGTTTTAGGCAAAGGTAAATGTGTTCAAGTTGCAACTGGCAGCCCCATTCCCAAAGCCGCAGACGCCGTTGTGATGGTTGAATTCACTGATAGAAATGGCAATAACGTCAAAATTTCGAAACCAGTGTACCCGAGAGCAAACATCTCACCGAAAGGAGAAGACATTGAAGAGGGAGAAGTTGTTCTTAAAACTGGAGAACAGCTCTCCCCCGCTAAAATTGGTGCATTAGCCGCGCTAGGAAGGGAAAAAGTGAAGGTATTCAAGAAACCAAGCATCGCGGTAGTCCCAACAGGAACAGAGATTAAAGAAGTCGGATCGTCTCTCAAAGAAGGACAGATTTACGATGTAAACTCATACACATTGTCATCTATTATAAACAAAAATGGAGCTGTTCCAATAAAGTGTAAAGTTGTATCAGACACCGCTGATGAACTCAAAAGTGCCACGGAAAGACTGTTTGGACACGACATGATTGTCTTTTCAGGAGGGAGTTCTGTGGGTGAGCGTGACCTTTTAATGGGTGTAATTCAAGAACTCGGAACTGTTGTCTTTCACGGCATTCAGGTGAAGCCTGGCAAACCAACTCTCTTTGCCTTAGTAGCTGGAAAACCTGTCTTCGGAATGCCTGGATACCCCACATCTTGCCTCCTAAACGCATATCTTCTACTCGTTCCAGCTGTTCGCCAAATGGCAAGAGCACCACCGAAAACAGAGAAAACCATGAAAGCACGACTGGCAAAAAGGGTCATATCCTCTACAGGCAGAAAACAATTCCTTACAGTCAAAATGAAAGGCAATCAAGCCTATCCTGTTTTCAAACAATCGGGGGCAATAACAAGCATGACAGAAGCAGACGGTTACATCATCCTACCAATTAACGTCGATGTTGTTGAAAAGAATCAAAAAGTGACAGTGTTCTTACTCGATTAGCGTGCTCGGTTTCTACGGCGAAGCCCGCGTTCCCCATTTCTCGAGTCTCTTCTTAACTTCCTCCTCAAGCCTCTCCTTTGAGATTAGACGCCCCTTAACAAAGACGTCATCATCTATGGCGATGCTTGGAGCACTCATTACATGATAAGCTGACCCCTCGCTCAGTCCTTCCTTCGTCGCCATATCAACAACCCTGCAAGTGACACCACATTTTTCTGCAACCTCAGAAGCAATCATCTTAGCCACGGAACAACTCGAACAGGTAGGCAAAGTGAAAACCTTCAACTCCATGCAGTGCAATCTCCTCGAAGACTAATCTTTGGGGGAATAGCTTTTAAAATCTTTTATGAATAGCTTAAAATGCAGAAAACGTTTAAATTAATTTGAAAGGAGCATATTAAATGAGCAGTCCAAGACGGGCCCGTAGCTCAGCCTGGTTGGAGCGACAGGCTCATAACCTGTAGAGTGTGAGTTGCACTTCACATTCGGGGAATGGTCAAGGGTTCAAATCCCTTCGGGCCCACCAAATTTTGGGTTTAGAAGCGCGCGTGAGAGTTCGTAGAGGAGCTGAAATCGCTAAGAAGTCCTGCTGAAACTTCGGAATACCTGTGAAGGAAAAAAGTGGATAACCCTAATCTCACTCGCGCTTTCTGCAGCTTTCAAGATTAACTTGCTTATTTGCAAACATAAGAAGATGACAGAAGATCTTCAGCTTGTGAGTGTTGGTGTAGATGGTGTTGCCCCGCTTATTCTCGTCCAGCCTGAGTGGTCGCTTGTAGGCAGGTTTATGTGGTAGTGCCAAAGGCTGTAACCATCCGTGCCCCTCACTGCTACGTGAAGTTCGTCGCCTGTTATTGTTGATGCTGGACTGTCACATGTGACTCCGCTTGGCAAAACTGTCCATCCTTCCCATTCAGTGCCGTTCCATGTATTATAGTATGTGTAATTGTTCAATCCTCGGACGGTGAGATAAAGTTTATTTGATGTCTGTGAAGTTGTCAATGTTGGCGCTGACGAGGTTGCACCGCTAAGCCGAGTCCAGCCCGAGAAAGTTCCTGTTGTAAGATTTAAGCGTGTATGCCACATGCTGCTGTTGGTGGCGCTAATACCTCGAACCACTATGTGAAGTTCATTGGTCAGTATTGTTGCTGCTGGGCTATCGCATGTGACTCCGGTGGGAACCACGATCCATCCTTCCCACTCGTCTGAGGTGCAATTGTAAAAGCGGTAGTATATGCGGTTGTTCATGCCTCTGACAACAAGAATAAGCAGTGAATCATTGTGAACGAGTGTTGGCTTTGACGGGGTTGCACCGGTAAGCCGAGTCCAGTCTGAAAAGCTGTTGTAGGTTAGGTTTATCGATCCGAACCAGAGGCTTTGGCCGTCCATGCCACGAACAACAATGTACAACTTTCCTGAGTACACAGCAGCTGCAGGACTATCGCAGGTCGCCCCAGTTGGCACAACATTCCAGCTTTCCCAAGAACCGCCGGAAGCATTGTAGATCCTATAGTAAATTCTGTTGTTTAATCCGCGAACAACCAGAGGTTGACACGCGGACGCGGGCTCTACAACTCCAGAAATGATAATGTTGAAATTGAAACCTAAACTTGTCGCCACGGACTCAACTCTCAGAATTAAAGTAACTCGTGCCGTTTTATTAAGATCTATTACTTCAACATCACTGTTCCAAGATAACGTAATGAATTCAGCTACCTCAGGTGGGTCCCAATCTTCAGCCTGTATGAGTAAAATACATGACGGGGTTACCTCTTCATTACGCACAAAAATATTTGCTTCCTTTGATGAACCCGGCGTTAATACACCCCAATCAATCGATGTAACTTCTTCAGTGCAGTCAGAATCCCAATATACTCCTACATAAGATGATTCAACTGCGAAAGATTTCCGAAAAGAACGTGGTTTGAGAATCATCAATAAGCTTAGGGTTACCAATAACAAAATTAATGGAATAAGATAGGTTCTCTTCTTTCTGATCTGATTCCCCTCTGTTAAATATAGTTATTTCTGTTAAATATATTACTAATAACGCGCGCCCCCAAGAACGATAGAACCAGTTTAATACAAGTTTCTTGGCCAAGCCATGAAAATTGAAGCAGCAAGTGCGAATGATGTAGCGCGCGCACAATGAAATCATAAAATATTTCGCTAAAGAATCTGAAGCTGAGGCTCCACCTTCATACATACCAAAAACTGTCATTCTCGATAACAATAAAGCAAAGAAAGTTCTTAAATGCGATTTCAGAAAGTTTAACATGGAGATGCTAGGATAGTAGCACTACTAGCAGTCATAGTAGACGGTGCCTATTGGCTGCCATATTTATTTTATTTTAGGCGAAAACTTCGTTGAAACAGTTGAACAGAATCAATACATTCCTATGATTTGCAGCATGGAGTACGTCGTTTGTCATGTTGTTGGATCTGTATTTATGTAGTCTGGCTAGACAATAATGTTTATTAAGACTTAAGACACGCCTTTTTAACGTGATATGAAAATGGCGTTACAGAAAACTCAGGTTTCAATAATTTTAGTCGTTGGAGCGTTGGTAGCAGTAAGCGCTTTGGTTTCAGGTCTTCTCATTACAAGTCAAACAATTCCGAACATGGGAAACGTGAAAGCAATTGGGGTCGGTGTGTACTCGGATAGCTCTTGCACTGAAGAAGTTCTGTTTATAGAGTGGGGAACTTTGGATCCTGGGGAGACAAGTGATGAGACAGTTTACATACGTAACGAGGGTAACGTAGCTGTCGTTCTAAGTATAACAGCAGAAAATTGGAGTCCTGCGTCGGCTTCGAATTACATGACATTAGGTTGGAACCTTGAAGAAGGTTATGTACTGAATCATGGGGAATCAGTTGAGACGGTGTTAACTCTTTCAGTGTCGTTAAGTATCAGTGGAGTTGAAAGTTTCACCTTTGACATAGTAATAACTGGAACAGAATCAACATAGAACCATCAAAGCCCCATTATTTTTGTGTATTGTTGTCTTTCTATTCTACAGAGTTTTCTTTGAGAGGAATTGCATTATCGAAAACGTGAAAATTGTGAGAAACATTAAATGAGGAATCAGAAGCTCTATTGGAGCTGTCTTGCTCATGCCGATAATTGATGATACAAAAATGGCTCCTGATGGAATTGTGAGAAGTAGATTTGATTTTTGAGACTTGAAAAGCAGTTGTAAATCGTTTGTTTTCGTTAAGACTATCATGGCCAATAGAAAGCTTGCCCACTCTATTGAGATGTTCGTAAAACTTAGAACGTTAATTCCGCAACCGTACCAGTTAGATGTTAAAGGCCAAAACATCTGAATCCCACCTGTGAAGAAATCCCCTACAAGAGCATGCTGTGTTATCGCTACGAAGTAAGGTACGCTATTTTTTCGGTAGAACAGAAAGATGGGTGTAAACACAAGTGTTAGGACTATTATGGAATGGGTTATGCCACGGTGCACAAGACCTGGAATCAGCAAATCTACGTCAGGGATTAAAGATAGGAAAAATATCAGGGGCAGGTTAATGTCTGTTTTTAGAAGCTTTTGAGCAGCTTTGGCGGATAGGTACCCGATAGCTAGATGACCGACAGCGAACATTCTATCCTCTCTGTAGAGCATAAGTAGACGTTTAACAAATATATTTACCAATAGGTATCCGCCAACGCTGTTTCGACAAGATGAAGCTGAATTTTGGCAGATACGATCAGATAGAAAACATCATAAGTATAGAACCGGCTGTTAACGGGATAGTCAAGTTATCATCTAGTGGCATGGGAAGACATTCTACAAGCATGCCGGCCATAGCTGCTATAAAGGCTCTAACAGGGTCTACAAAGAAGACGGCTCCTGAAAAGGCGAAGATGAAACCGAAAAAAGAGCCTTCGAGGTTTTTAGCTTTGTTGAATGGATACCGTGTTTTCCCGAATTTTTTACCGAATAAGGATGCGGCGCCGTCGCCTAACGTAAGTATGGCTATTGAAGTATAGGCAAATTGTGTGGGAAAGATTATTAGTGAAAGCATTATGCCAAAGGCATAAAAAATTGGGGCGGTTGTGAACTCATATAATTCTAGTTTGACAGCAGCGCCTGTTTTTATTGAAGTGAAAATCGGAAAGGTTATTCTCACCATTCTGGCGAGTTCTGAAATCACGTAAACGGAAGTTACAATAAGAATCAGGATAGCAGCAAGATAGCGGTTAAGGAAGTAAGTGCAAACGAAGGGTATTGCGAAACCGCTCATGTGGATGGCTAAACGGAGGATTTGATTTCTTGAAAGAGTTTGCTTACGCTCTTCACGTCTTATCTTCGTTATTATCGGCAGGATACCAGTCAGATTTCCGGTTACGACGTAGTCTGATTTGGCGCTTAGCATAAAGTCTGGGTTATAGCCGATTTTTAAGTTGGCATACGCGAACATTTGTAGGTTGTTTCGGTCGTCAGCAACTAAGATGCAGTTTTGTGAATCCAAGTTTTCGCGATCTAGAATCTCTTTAAGAATTACGGCTTTTCCATTCTTATCTATAACATCGCCTTCAATTCCGCCAGTGAATTTGCCTTTGACCATTTTCATTTTTAAGCCGAAAGCGTAGTCTGCCTTCAGCTTCGTCGCCAATTCTTGAACGAAAGGATTTGGGAGACCTGAGCTTATGAGAGCAGTTTTCCATCCGTTTTCATGCAAATATTCAAAAACTTCATCAGAACCTGGAAGCAAAGGTACCTTCTCATAGTAATAACGCAGTTCCTTTACCGTGTATCCTTCCAAACAGTTGTAAATTCGTTTCAAGGCAACCTTAAGCGATAGTAAACCTATTTCGTAAAGAAAACCCAACAATATGATTTTTAGGAATTTTAGAAGTCCAAGTTTTCTTGTTACTTCGAAGGGTATGAAACGTCTTTTAGGATATAGAACGCCTTCAACGTCGAACACTACTAGGCCTTTAGGTTTGGTCACCACTGTCTCAGCATTATCCAAGAAAACTCCTCTACAAACTCTGTTTATTTCTAATATTTTCCCGTAGATATAGATTCGCGTGCGCCCAAATGAATTATACACGCTGGGTATCGACGGTTTGCCGTTTCCTTTTTCTAAGAAAATGGTTGAGTTCTAGATTGCTTCTTTCAATATGGGTTCAGCTAGTTCCATTACCTCTTCTTTAGTGGCAGGTTGGTTTTGTTTACGTTGAGAGCCTGTCCAAAATAGGGTCCATCCAGCCAGCCATAAAAAGACAGTTATTGGAAACAGTATTATCAGCAGTATGCGATTTCGCATGTGCCAGCTTCCTTTACGGCTTTTGAGTTGCACCAAAGACAGACTGGTAAGAAGAGCCTCAAAAGCCTTGAGAAGCCAGAATAAGTATCTCGAATGTATGGGCGGTTTGGGATGTGACTTCGACTGCGAAAGGCTTTTCTGTTGGAACAATACAGTTTGTTCCGAAGTTGAATGACCAACCTAGGAGTTTGCGAATGATAATGTCAAAAAAGGTTTGCTTGAAAAATGTTTCCTTTCTGATGTTGAGACG
>Ga0209635_10004896_pt1 | contig 10558 bp, 9 predicted proteins | sample DeeMarSWOR230_32_FD_187463 | JGI IMG/M metagenome (GOLD analysis project Ga0209635, IMG submission 187463) | Marine sediment microbial communities from White Oak River estuary, North Carolina - WOR-2-30_32 (SPAdes) (version 2) | ecosystem: Environmental > Aquatic > Marine > Intertidal zone >...
CCAAAGGACGACGGCTCCGGTGGAGATGATACTCTGGGGCTATTCGGCGCTTGTGTGGAAGGCCTAATGCCGCTGGCATGCCTGGTAGGAAATCTGATGGCGACTTCGGAAAAGACCTCCCCACGGCCACCTCACAACGGACGGAATCCATTCTACCCAGAGATGAAGCCCATCATTTGAGCAACAGCCTGTCAAAGGTCAAACCAGGGTACGCTCCTGAGGAATCTTTTTGGGGAGATGCTCTTTCAGAAAGAGACAGGGACCGCATTCGGATGAAAGCCTTGAGCCTTTGGCCATGAGCCTTCGGCTCAAATATTGCCTTGCCTCCGGGCCGTGGGGCCTATGCCCCGGCTTCCGGCTCGTAGAGCCTACAGCTCGGAGAGAGGGAGGGGAATAGCCATCCTTGGCGAAAGCCTCGCCCGTCCTCCGCAGTAGCCTGCTACGGAAGATGGATCGGTTTGTGGCGAAGCCGGGATGGCTGTTCCCCGAAAGGCGATATCTCAAAAGAATTCCACCGGACATTGCAGCGGACTGATCTTTGAGGGTTGCGCCACAAAAATCCTAGCAGAATTTTTCCTTCCGAGGAAGTCAAAGCGCTCTCAAACCCTCAAAGATCAGTCCGCCTCCCCGTGACCCTATAGATATCGCCTTGAGGGGAATGGCCATACCTGGCAGAAGCCTCGCCCCCGCTCTGCAACACGACGAAAGGAAGGCGAAGCTCAACTCTGTTCAAATACCTGCGTCAATCGAGATAAACCGTTGTAAATCCCGGCGGTTTTTCCAGAACAAAAATCTGATTGGGAATGGTCTTGTTGAAAACGACTTTTCCGTTGCTCAAAGTCAGCTTTCTTCCATCCTCTTCATGACCCATTTTCACCCGTTGGGCGTAACGAATTCCCTTCTCCTCCCGGAAATCCGAAAAAACGAGACTGACCCCGGCTTCCTGAAAAGAGATCTTCTCGGGCTGTAGGTCTTCAGGAAGAAAATGCAGGGTTTCTATTTCTTTCCCCTTTTCGTCGAAAACGCTAATCTGACGGGCCTTCAGGGAGGCGATGCGCGCATGGGGGAGGAGAGCGGGGTAACCTCTGAACGCCGCCCAGAGGAGGTCGTCGTTCACTCGTCCTGGGAAAAAGCGTGACAGGGCTTTTGTGGGAAAAGAACCAACATAAATCCTCTTCTCCCCATAGGAAAGAACCTCGAGCCTCTTCCCGAGAACCAGGATGTGCGCAATGGGCTGACCCCAGGGATGGGTCAACTCGACCTTTATTTTAAAAGGCGCTTTGGTCCCGGCAATGAGGACGTGGGCTTCTTGCTCCCAGAGCCCGTCTTTGGCCAGCAGGCGCCCCATCCTGTAAAAAGAAAAAACCCTCTCGTCCTGCTCATGGATACGGGACAGGATGGTTTCGACCTGTGCATCGCTGAGGGGTTTTTGAACAAAAGACGGCGGAATGGCGGCACAACCCGCGAAAGGGGCGATGAACAAAAGGGAGAGAAGAAATCGGATGCCGCGCTTTGTCATTCCTTTATGAACTTCTTAACCTCTTCTATTCTCGCCTTCAGCTTCTCTGTGTCGGGATGATTCAGAGTGAGGGCTTTTTCGTACATTTCAAGGGATTTTTGGTACATCTTTTTCTTAAAATACACATCCCCGAGGTGTTCGTTAATGGTCGGATCATTGGGGACCAGGGAAGCGGCTTTCTCAAGGTGTTTCAGCGCCTCATAATACAAACCTTGCTGGTAGTAAACCCACCCGAGGCTGTCTATGATATAGCCGCTGTCCGGCTTGATTTTCAAGGCTCTCTGGATCAGATCCATCGCCTCATCCAAGCGGATTCCTTGTTCAGCATAGGTGTAGCCGATGTAGTTGAGGGCATCGGCATGCTCTGGATCAATCTCCAGTATTTTCCTCATCTGGTCGAGACACTGCGTTTTATCCCCCATCTTGTCCAGCACAACACCGAGCCGAAAAAGGAGCTCTATGTTTTTGTCGTCCACCTTCAGGCCTTCTTCCACCACCTCCTTGGCTTTGTGGTATTCTTTCTTGGTCTCGTAGATGGACGCCAGCATCAAGTAAATTTCAGGCTTTTCCTTCTCTTGGTTGAGCGCCTTGTTGAGAACCTCGATCGCCTCGTCATAGGCCTCCTGGTTCTCGAAAATAAAGGCTATATGGATTTGGGCGCTCACGTAATAGTCGGATTCCTCTTTGATCATACCAAACTGCTCTAAGGCATTCTCCGTGTCTCCCTTTTCTTCATAGGCTGTCGCCAAATAGTATCTGGACTTATGGTCTTCCGGCCAGGCAGCGAGAATCATGGTCAGTTCGTCAATAGATTCCTCAAGCCTGCCGTGTCGCAGGTAGATAAGCCCCAGCGATTGACGGCCTGGATCCCCAGGTTTCGTCTTGTTCTTGATCGCCTCGAGCTGTTTTTCCGCCTTCTCTTCCAGCCCCAGCTTGAAGTACACGTCAATCAGTCTCTCTTGCACAAGCACGTTGCCAGGGTAGAAGCCGAGCAGCCTTTCATAAATCTCCGCGGCCTTGTCATATTTTTTCGTGATCTGGTACAAACTGCCCAAATCAAATAGGGCCGCTTCCATCCTGTCGCTCAATGACAGAGCGCGAAGGTAAGCTTTCTCAGCCTCTTCATACTTCTTCAACTCCAGATTGATGCGGCCCATGTAGTAATGAGCAATCACCTGATTCGGATCGTCCTCAATGATCCGGTCCAGATGCGATTGTGCGACGTCATAGTCCTTGTTCTTGATAAGAAAGGTCACCAGAATCAGTCTTACCCGTTGTTGCTTCGGATCGAGATCGAGGATTTTTCTGTACTCTTCCATGGCCGCGTCGTCCTGCTTGGACAAAGCGTACAGTTCAGCGAGCAGGCTTCGGTAGTCCATGCTTTCCGGTGACAGGTTAACCGCCTTTTGAGCGTAAGCTGTCGCCTCCTCGTAGTCTTTCAATCTTCGAAGCAACACGGCCATTTTTTTGTAAAGGTAGGCTGAATCGGGGTCCTTTTGAATGGCTTTGAGAACGTAGTCTCGCGCCTCCTCCAACTGCCCGTTCTCTTCATGATAGGAAGCCATAGCAAAATAGGAATAGGCCTTCTGGAGCGCGTCTTCTTCATGGGACAGGATCTCCTCAGGGCGACCCTCACCGGGCTCAACGGCAGGCGAGTCCGGCTTGAGCCACATACAGCCCGAGATCAGGGAGAGGCAAAGCACGAGAACAACACAGGGCATGTGCCTGAATAACTTTGAACTACGGACATGGATGACATTCATGAAGCTAACGAACCTTCGTCTCTAGGGTCTTTTTTTCATATAGGTTTATTTTCCAGCCTTATAGGACAGCTGACAAATAGCGTTGGCCGTGGAATTTTCATACGCCTAAACTGTTGGTAACCTTAAAAAGTGTTGGCACGGCGCATCAACGCTGCATCGGTGCTGGAGGCTGTGACCTTTTTCTAAAGGGGATATCTCACAAAAAAATCCCACTGAGTTTTGGTGTGGCTAAGAATTCGGGGTCTGCGCTCCTGAACTTCCAGGAAACTCCAATGAATCTGTTAGACCTCGAATTCTTAGCCACGGGCTCCGAGCCCTATAGATATCCCCTTGCCTCCGGCCCTGAGGGTGTAACGCTCGAAGGGAGAAAAATGGTCATGGGCGGAACCAGGGGCGTTGTAAACAAGAGAGGGTCCTTGCCATCACTCTTGAACGTTACCAAACTGTTACAACATGAGCGATTTTGGAGCGATGACCCCACCAGCCCGCTTGGCACCGTCATTATTCTATCATAGCTGCGCCGGAGCCTTCAATCGCTTGTGCACCATCGTGGGTCTTCGGGTATGCAGTCCGTTTTGGAGGCCGGCGGGAGATTGGGTCCCTATTTGATGAAGTTGGAGTAATTTTCCTCAAAGTTGGGGATTTCCGCTATGAGCCACTTCTTGATATTCTTGATAATTCTCTCCTGTATTTGACGAACCCTTTCACGGGAGATACTGTATTTGTCCCCGAGTTCTTGCAGGGTCACCGGGCTTTCAGCCATAATTCGATTATCGTAGATGTCCAGTTCTTTTCCGGAGAGTTTCTCTCTGTACTCGGCCAGCTTTTTGAGAAGCAGTTCCCTGTTCTCTTTTTCAAATAGCTGCTCATCGATAGCCTCCGAGCCGTCCGGCAAAAAGGCGGCGTACATTTCCTTGCCGTTGTCCCCCACCGGGGCATTGAGGGAAATCTCACCTCCTCCAAGTCTCAGGCTCATCTCCTCGATTTCTTTTTCTTTCACGTCCAAACGCTCGGCCAGGAGTCTTGGTTCAGGATCGTAACCTTGGGCAATCAGACGGTCTCTTTCCTTGGCGAGGTTAAAAAAAAGCTTCCGCTGGGTCTGGGTGGTTCCGATTTTAACCAGCTTCCAGTTTTCCATGATGAACTTCAAAATATACGCCTTGATCCAGAAAGACGCATAATAGGAAAACTTGATCCCCCGATAGGGATCAAACTTCTGGACAGCCTGGATCAGGCCCACGTTCCCTTCCTGGATGAGGTCCAGGAGGCTTTTCGTCCAGTAGCGATGGAAATCCATCGCAATCTTGACGACCAGTCTCAGATTGGCCGTGACCAAGATGTAAGCCGCCTTTTGGTCTTTCTTTTCCCTCACCCGGACGGCCAGTTCATACTCCTCCTCTCGGGTCAGCAGCCTGAAATTCTTGATCTCGAGCAAGTACAGCTGGAGAGGATCATAGGGAATAAGGGCCCTTTCCTCGGGCTGCACGGCTGGTCTGAGATCAAACTTGGCCGTGATTTCCGGCTGATCCGACGCCTCGGCCGAGGTCTCTTCTTTTGAGGATGTCTTATTTTTCTTCGCCATAGCCTATCCGCGGGCCCGCTTTGGGCGCCCGAAATCCATGGTGTCCGTCTAATCGCCGGGGCCTGCCACAACTCTCAGATATCTTTTTTTGCCTGCCCTCAACACAATGGATCCCTCTTTCATGTCATGAGAGCCAATAATTCGGTCGAACGTTTCGATCCGCTGATCATTGACGTACCCACCCCCCTGCGATATGAGACGACGCGCTTCACTCCGAGTCTTGCAAAGTCTCCCCTTTTCAAAGAGCAGATAAGCGGGGATACCCTGCTCGAGATCCTCAGCTCCGATCGCAAAGGTGGGAACGGAACCGGAAGAGACCGACACCGCCTCCCCAAAGAGTTCCCGAGAGGCGCTCCGGGCTTTTTCCGCCTCATCCCTGCCATGACACAGGGCGGTGGCCTCATAGGCAAGCACCTCTTTGGCCTTCCTGATCTCTTCTCCCTCAAGGGAGCCGAGTCGCCTCACCTCGTCCATGGGAAGGAAAGTAAAGAGGCCGAGGAATCTTTCTACGTCCCGGTCGTCTTGGTTGATCCAATACTGATAGTATTCGTAAGGAGGGGTCTGGTGAGAATCAAGCCAGACGGCCCCTTTGTGGGTCTTGCCCATCTTGATGCCCGATGAGGTCGTAATCAGAGGGAACGTGAGGGCATGGACCGTCTCACCTTCTAGGCGTCTTGTGAGATCTGCGCCGGCCAGAATATTCCCCCATTGATCGTTGCCACCCATCTGGAGGCGACAATCGTAATGCTTAAAGAGATACCAGAAGTCGTAGGCCTGAAGAAGCATATAGTTAAACTCGATGAAACTCAGACCTGTTTCGAGTCTCACCTTGTAGCTCTCCGCAGCGAGCATCCTGTTCACGCTGAAATGCCGGCCAATGTCCCGGAGGAAATCGATGTAATTCAGTTTGACAAGCCAGTCGGCATTGTTGAGAAGCAGCGCCCTTCCCTCGCTGAAGTCCAGGAATCTCGACAGTTGTCCCTTAATGCCCTGCGCATTCTTCTCGATTTCCTCCCGGGTCATGAGCTGGCGCATTTCCGTTCTGCCGCTGGGATCTCCCACCAGCGTGGTTCCGCCTCCCATAAGGGCGATAGGCCTATGTCCCTCCCGTTGCATATGGGCCAAAGACATGATGGGCACCAGACTCCCCAGATGTAGGCTGCTGGCTGTCGGATCAAAACCGATGTAACAGGTGACCGGTCTTTCGAACAGATGACGGATCTGCTCCATATCGCTCGCCTGTTCTATGAAACCCCGTTCCGCCAGAATATCTAAAACGTTTTCCAACTTACTCCTCTCTCGCTGGGCCCTCATAGCCTTCCGGAAGTTTCAAACGCTTCACCTGACCCAGATCTCCCAAATCGCCTAATCTTCGGCCATTGAATTCAAATTCAATTCCCGCAGCATTTCCTATGACGATATCAAACCCTTTTCTCGCCTTCCATTGCGGTCGGCTTCCCGGCTGGAAAATATACTCCCTGGGCTCCTCGTCATCAACGGTGACGCGGACCCAAGTCCGACCCTCGACCACAGCTTTCAGCACATGCCACCCGGTGGCCTCGGCAGGCCCGGACACGGCGTCGATAACGGCTTCCTCCTCCGAAGGCCGTTCCGGTTCCTCCGCCGTCTCAGCAGGCAGCTCCGCGCGCCCTTCTTCGCCCGTCACCCGGGGCTGCTCCGTCCGAGGCGCCTCTTCAACCACTGGGATCGGGGGGGCCGGCATCCTCTCCTCTTGACTGGGTTCGAGCTCCTCCACCACCTCTTGTTCTGAAGGTACCTCGGGTATGCGGGGTGCCGCCGGCTGGAGGGGCACCGCCCGCGTTTCCGTTTCCCGGGCGGGTACCGTCTTTTTTTCAGACCCGTATTCTTTCCAAACAAAGAGCCAAACCGCCCCTAGAAGGACCGCCACGGCAAGGGTGAAAATAATAGGCCGTTTGCTGGCTCGGCGCGGTTCCAAAAGGAGCTTCGGTGTCTCCGATTCGGGAGGAGGCGCCTCAACATAAAGATCCAGCACCTCTTTCTGGTCCAAGCCCAAGGCCTTGGCATAGGACTTTATGAACCCTTTTACGAAAACCGGCGGCGGCAGCTCATCCCAGGCCTCCTCTTCCAGGGCAACCACCATGTGTCGTCTCAGCCTCGTCATCTCGGCAATCTGCTCATGAGAGAGACCTCTTTTCTCTCGCTCCCGCCTCAAAAAAACCCCGAGCCCCTGGGTCTCGGAAGGCGGCGTTGCCTCTCCCGCAGCGCCCTCTCGGGCCTGGCTTTCTTTGTCATCTATCTCTGCCATATCAGAAAATAATTTTAGTGTAACAATTCTCCCGCAGTTCCTTGATCCATGCCTGGTATCGCCTATTCACCTCTTCCCGGTAAAGGATCGTATAGATGGCGTTCTTCACTTCTTGGAAAGACCGGGTCTTCCCTTTCTGTCTTTGGAGCAGTCTGATGATCTGGACCCCATTGGACATGAGGATCGGCTCGCTGACTCCTCCGACCGGCATAGACTCGATCATTCTCCTCAGATTCGGCTCGAGTTGATCCGCCCGAAACTCGCCCAGATCACCGCCCTCATCCGCTCCCGGCCCCTGGGAGAATTTTCTCGCCAATTCAGCAAAATCCTCACCGGCCTTGAGTCGGGCCAGAATTTGCCCGGCTCTCTCCAAGAGCGCACCCGTTTCCTTCTTATTTTCAGAATCCTTTCGTACCAGAAAAATCGCCCCAAGATGGACTTTATCGTCAGTGCTGAATTTTTCTTTGTTGTTCTCGTAATAGGTTTGGATGTCATCCTCCCGGATGATAATCTTGGATTTGACCTCGAATTCAATGAGCTTGATCCGTTCAAGCTCTTTTTTCATTTTCTCCTGGTACTTCTCATAATTCAGCCCCTCTTTCTCAAGAGCAGCGAGAAGATCCTCATGGGTCCACTGATTGTCTCTTTTTATCTGCTCCACAGACGCATCCAATTCCTGTTTCGTTATCTGAATGCCCAGCTCTTGGATTTTGTCTCGGGTAATTCTTTCATCAATCAAAAACTCCAGAACCCGTCGCCGAGCCTCTAGATACCGCTCTTTGTTCCGCAACTCGAGATCTGCAGGAGCGAAACCGGTCATTTCCTTAATCTTCTTATTCAGCTCGTGGAGGGTGATGACCTCATCGTTGACAATAGCCACCACCCGATTACAGAGTTCTGCAAGGAGAGGACGCCAACACAGCACGGTCATCGCAAAGGAGAGAACCAATATCCCAAAAACCCGCTTTCCACCCATCTATCCCAACTCCAGCGTATTCAACAATTCATGATGGATCTGAACCGGAAGGGTTTCCCTTAAATGCCGGACCCATTTTCTGTACAACTGTTCCTTCCTCTGACAAGAGAGTTTGGATTCAATCTCGGCCAAAGCATCAGGCAAGGTTTTGATGCCTTCAGGCCGCTTTTCAAGAACCTCAATAACATGGAACCCATATGGCGTTTCCACCACACCGCTGATTTCGCCGACCTCTAACGAGAAAACCACTTTCTCCATGGATGCTTCCAAGCTGTCTCCGGCAATCCAAGTTGGCTCGCCAGCCTCCTCCATCCCCGGTTTTTTGGTAGATGTCATGGCCAGTTCAGTCATATCCTCCCCTTCCCTCAGTCTCTTCAATATTCCTTCGGCTTCCTCTTTGGTGCTCGTCACAATCTGCCTGAACTTAACCATGGCCGGCTGCTTGAACTCTTCCAGGTTTTCATCGTAGTAAGCTTTGATCTCCTGAAAGGACACAGCTTTCATGTCCTCTGAGACTTTCTCCATGATTTTCTTTATAAGAAGCCTTTCTCTGAGGCCCTCTTTCCACTCTTCGAAGTCAATATATCCCTGGAGCAACATCTCCTGAAAATCCTTATCGGAGTAAGCCTTCCGGATTTCCTTGACCTCCGATTCCACTTCTCCTTCTGAAACAGCAATTCCCTGTTCCTTACCATATTCCAGGATCAAGTAGCGCTCAATGAGCCTGTCCAGCAAAGGCTCAAGCATACCCTCCGCCAACCGGCCTGTCATCTCCATTTCATAGGTCATGCGCTTGATCTCTCTTTTCAGACCCGCCACCGTGATTTCCCTCTCCCCCACAGTAAGGACGACCCTATCCTCCGGCTGCTCGAAGGAATCACAGGAAGAAAGGAGCAAAGAAACGGCAAAGACAACACAGACCAGTCTGTGATAAGAAGCAGTCACGCTCCGTGTCCCCTTTCGAAAAAAGTCGCGGCCTCCCGGGGCAACACAGGACTCCGCTTTGATCCATCAGAACTTCTCTAATGTATCAAAATGGGTAAGAGTTTGGTAACGTTCAAAGATGTTGGCACGGCAAACAACGCTGCATCGGTGGTGGAGGCCATGACCTTTTTCGAAAGGGGATATCTCGCAAAAAAATTCCACTGAGTTTTGCTGTGGCTAAGAATTCGGGGTCTGCGCCCCCGAACTCCTAGGAGTATCGCGTGAATTTGTTAGACCCCAAATTCTTAGCCACCGGCTCCGAGCGTTATAGATATCCCCTTGCCTCCGGCCCTGAGGGTGTAACGCTCGAAGGGAGAAAAATGGCCATGGCCGGAACCAGGGGCGTTGTAAAGAAGAGAGGGTCCATGCCAACATTTTTGAACATTAACAAAACTCTAGATTACCAGCTGTCGCCGAAATTGCAAGTATTATCTTTCCCGATCTCGAGGCCGTAGGCAATGCAACCCACTGTCATAACGATCTTTTTTGTGGACCGGCACTCAAGGTCTCGATCACCGTCCGGGCTTCAAGAAGGGCTTCGAGGGGCTGGAGACGGCCCATTCTGACCAGCAGCTTGCTCTCCGAGATGAAGCGGGATGTATTCGGCGCCTTTTCTGCGAATTGGACCAGTCTTTGGGGCTCTATGGACGTGTCCTTGGAAAAGGTGAATGCAAAAGCACCCCGAGCCACGTCCAGTTTGAGGATGCCCGCTCGTTTGAGGACCAGCCTCACAGCAACCACCTGAACAAGATTGGAGACCTCCGGAGGCGGCGGGCCAAAGCGATCACGCATCTCTTCCACCATGGCCTCCAACTCCGACTCTTCCCGTAGATTGGACAAACGGCGATACAGGTTCAGTCTCACATCCGTGTCAGAAACGTAATCACTGGGGAGATAAGCAGGAAGATTGACGTTAATCTCGGGATTGATCTCTTCGTGCCATTCCTCTCCTTTGAGCTCCGCAATGCTCTGTTCGATGAGCCTCAGATAGAGTTCATAACCGATCGCTGAAATGTGCCCGGACTGGGAAAAGCCGAGAATATTCCCTCCCCCTCTGATTTTGAGATCATGCATGGCAAGGTGAAGGCCTGCTCCCAGGTGCGAAAAATCCATGAGTGCCCTGAGCCGCTTCTCGGCATCCGGGGTGAGCTGGGCATCCCTTGACAGGAGAAGATACGCATACGCGGTCTCATCCGACCGGCCCACCCTTCCTCTGAGTTGATAGATCTGCGCCAGGCCGAAGCGATCCACCTCGTTGATGACAATGGTGTTCACAGAGGGGATATCAAGGCCCGACTCAATAATGGTGGTGCAGACCAGGACATCAATCTCCTTGCGGACAAAGCGGATCATGGTCTCTTCCAGCGCCCTTTCTTTCATCTGGCCATGGGCAATGGCGATCCGTGCCTTCGGCATGAACTGCTTCAGCTGTTGCGCCACGTGCTCA
>Ga0209635_10004900_pt1 | contig 10555 bp, 9 predicted proteins | sample DeeMarSWOR230_32_FD_187463 | JGI IMG/M metagenome (GOLD analysis project Ga0209635, IMG submission 187463) | Marine sediment microbial communities from White Oak River estuary, North Carolina - WOR-2-30_32 (SPAdes) (version 2) | ecosystem: Environmental > Aquatic > Marine > Intertidal zone >...
ACAGCAGCCTCCAGTACGTTCTGTCCACCGAGGGGTACCAGGCTGGCGCCGCAAAATATCACCGTCCCTAAGCTGTACAGCCCAAAGAGCTCACCTATCTTATCAACGAGAATCACATCAGTTTCAAGCTCCTTGTTAGTATCATGTTCCAGGCTACTTCTCAAACGGTGATTCAACCCGTAGGACCGGATCAGTGATTCAATACTCCTGCACCTTTCTATGTGTCTGGGCACAATGATGAGCATGGTGTCCGGGTGGCCCTTGAGAATCTCCAAATAGGCTTCAATAACAATCTCCTCTTCCCCCTCTCTCGTGCTTCCAGCTAGAAAAATCGGCCTCTCTCCATTAATCTTGTACGTACGCGCCATCCTATGAGATAAATCCGGCTTGGCCTCATCGAGCAGGAGATCATATTTGGCATTTCCGCCCACTACCACCTTGCCGGGCTCGGCCCCCATGGATATTATGCGCTCCGCATCCGATCTGCTGATCATGGATAGAAGGCTATAGACGGACAGCACCTCTCTCATCAGAAATCGCACCCGCCGGTAGTTATCTATCGAGCGGACGGAAATACGTCCGTTTATGAGGAAGGCTGGAATATTGAATTTCTTACAAGCCCACAACAAATTTGGCCAAATCTCAGTCTCCAGGTTGATAAAGATATCCGGCGATACTCTCTGAACAGAACGTCTTACACACCACCACACATCAATGGGGCTATACATTACGGCAGTATCCGCGGGCATAACCTTACGAGCGCTCTCCCTTCCGCTCCTGGTCGTCGTGGAGACTACAAGCGAGAATCCACGTTTCTGCCCCTCTAACACCCGGACGATAGCCTTGGCCAGTCTTACCTCGCCCACTGATACCGCATGTATCCAGATACGCTCCCCCTTTCCCTTGGGTGCAATGAGCTCACGAGGCAGCAATCCCAATCGCTCCTTGAAATGGTTGTCCAGAGAGCCTCGAATGAGAAAGAAAAGCAAAATAAACGGGCCTGCAAAGAGCAGACCAGCCGTCGTCACGATATTATAGGCCCAAAACACCATCGCAGAATTCAGCCAACTAAACTCATGGAAATCTCGAATGGTTTTTCAGCATCTGACTCATGTGCTGCGCATCAGGGCAATTCATATAATAAGGCCAACAGCGAGCCTTTTAGGAGGAGGATAGTACCAAATGGAGGATTTGGCAAGGATTTAGGCATGTTCGACACGGTGCGTCAAAATCCCTACGTGCTGCGGAACTTCATTCGCACCATCAGCCGGCAAAGCTCCATGTTCTTACTCGTGCCCGAAACCCAACCTATATGCCAGAGCAAGAGCGGGTAGCCGTGTATCATTCGAAATCTCTTGCCATTGACCTCCCTACGATCCCAAGGAGCCGGAATCTCGTTCATTGCCTAAATTGGCTTTACAAAAAACAAGGCATTATGCTAAAAACCTGCTAAAAGCAGGGGCTATGGAGAATAAGGCATAGGCTATTTCGAGGCAATAGAAGCGGAGAGTCACACATGTCAGGGCATTCAAAATGGCACTCCATAAAACATAGGAAGGGCGCCGTCGACGCCAAGCGCGGAAAGATCTTCACCAAGCTCATCAAGGAGATTACGGTTGCCACACGGCTAGGAGGGAAAGACCCCGACTCCAACCCGAGGCTCAGGGCGGCAATTGCCGCGGCGAAGGCGGAGAATATGCCCAAGGATAACATCGAGCGGGGCATCAAGAAGGGCACAGGTGAGCTCGAAGGCGCTTCCTTTGAGGAGGCCACCTATGAAGGATATGGCCCGGGAGGTGTGGCTGTTCTGGTAGAGGTCTTAACTGATAATAGGAATAGGGCGGTGGCGGATGTTAGGCATCTGTTCGAGAGGCATGGCGGCAGCTTGGGGTCGGCTGGCTGTGTGGCCTGGATGTTTTCTCAGAAGGGCCTCATCGTGCTTCCGAGAAATCAGACAGACGAGGAAAAGCTATTCGAGGTAGCCCTAGATGCTGGGGCTGAAGACATCGTAGAAGGAGAGACGGAATTCGAAGTAATAACCGAGGCCTCAGCCTTTGAAACGGTCAAAACTGCCATCGAAAATGAAGGACTCACATATGCCTTCGCCGAGATAACCATGATCCCGAAGACAACGACCAAGCTCGATGGAAAAAACGCGCAACAGATGTTAACGCTGATGGAACTCCTGGAGGACAATGAGGACGTCAACCACGTGTACGCAAACTTTGATATCCCAGACGAGGTTATGGAGGCCATCGGTTGATGCTGGTCCTCGGGGTTGATCCGGGTTCTTTAGTTACAGGCTATGGGCTTGTCAACAGAGAAGACAATAACCTCACGTATGTTGGGGGAGGGAGAATCACCCTTCCTCGCCCGTGGCCATTTTACCAGAGAATTCATCGGATTTTTGGCTCCCTTATAGAAATCATCGAGACTTACCATCCAGAGGAGATGTCCATCGAGGACATCTTCTTTGCCAAGAACGTTAAGAGCGCCCTAAAAATAGGCCATGTGAGAGGAGCAGCCCTGGTAGCCGCTGTTCAATGCGGTCTCAAGGTGTTCGAATACACCCCCCTGCAGATTAAGCAGTCAGTCGTCGGCTACGGAAGGGCGACAAAGGAACAGGTGAGGGCCATGGTCAAACTCATCCTTGAACTCGATACCCAACTCTCCTTGGACACAGCGGATGCATTGGCCGTGGCCATCTGTCATCACCATTGGGTCAGATTCTAGATACCTTGCCCTATGATAGCTCGTTTGACTGGAATGCTCTTGAGCAAGAACCCGCAGTGGGCAGTAGTAGATGCAGGCGGTGTGGGCTATCGGGTTTTTATTCCCCTCTCCACCTTCTACCAACTCCCCGATGAAATGCAAAAGGTGAGCCTCCACGTTTACACACACGTCCGTGAGGATATGCTGCAGCTGTTTGGCTTCAAAACAGAGTTAGAAAAGGAGACCTTCATGCACCTGATTAGCGTGTCGGGCATCGGCCCTAAGTTAGCCCTGAACATCCTTTCCGGTATCGGGCTTGAGGATCTCCTGGGGGCCATCGTTGCCGCCGACCCGGAACGGATCGCCGCTGTGCCCGGGGTTGGCAAAAAGACCTCCCAACGAATAACGCTAGAGCTACGCGAAAAGGTGGCGCAGATCTCACAGGACATGGGGGTGCTGCCCAAGGAAAGGCTTGAGGTTACGCACAAGGAAGTCTTTGATGATGCACTTTCAGCGCTCAATAACCTCGGGTATCCCGCCAAATCCGCAAGGAAGGCCCTTGAGCATGTTTTGCGCAGAGATGGCGATGTCGATCTTGAAACCCTACTGAAGGAGGCCTTGCGCAATCTCGCACAGGGAAACTCCTCCCACGGCAAAGGTGCAGGCAAATAGGTAGGCAAATCGAATGACGAACGAAGAGAGAATTACGGATCCAAAACCGAAGGGGGATGAACGCCCCCTTGAGGTCAGTCTCAGACCGACGAGATTGGACGAATTCGTTGGTCAAGAGGACATCAAGAGAAATCTGCGAATTTTCACGGAGGCGGCGAAGGCCCGTTCGGAGGCCTTAGATCACGTTCTCTTTCACGGCAGCCCCGGTCTTGGAAAGACTACCCTAGCCCACATAATAGCAAATGAACTGGGCGTCAACATAAAGACTACCTCAGGCCCGGTTTTGGACAGGCCTGGTGACCTCGCCGCCATACTGACCTCCCTTGAGCCCAAAGATGTTCTCTTCATTGATGAAATCCACCGATTGAACCATGTGGTAGAGGAAATACTGTATCCAGCCCTCGAGGATTTCAAGCTGGATATCATCATTGGCCAAGGGCCCTCAGCGCGGACCGTCAGGCTCTCTCTTCCGCCCTTTACACTGATCGGCGCTACCACCAGGACCGGGCTCCTTACCCCTCCGCTGCGGGATAGGTTTGGGGTTGTCCTGCGGTTGGAGTTCTACCTACCGGTGGAATTACAGGAGATACTAACCAGGTCTGCGAAGCTTCTCTCTATCCAGCTTGACACGGAGGGGGCGCTTGAGATCTCGAAAAGATCGAGGGGAACCCCAAGGGTCGCTAATCGGCTCTTGAAACGGGTAAGGGACTACGCAGAGGTTAAGGCTGAGGGAGTAATTTCATCTTCCGTAGCGGCAAGGGGGTTAGATCTTTTAGAAGTGGATCATAAGGGGCTCGACAAAATGGATCGCCAAATTATGCTCACCATTATCGAGAAGTTCGACGGCGGTCCAGTTGGGGTCGATGCACTCTCGGCCGCCTTGTGTGAAGAAAAGGACACCCTGGAAGAGGTGTATGAACCATTCCTGCTCCAGTGTGGTTACGTAAACCGAACACCAAAGGGGAGGGTTGCGACCAACCTTGCATACCGACACTTCGGCATTCCCACTAAGGAAGATGTCAGCAATGCCCAGAAGAAGCTATTCTGAATGGTGCTCCTCTCTCGGTCCATCCCTAAACTCCCACAAGGGGTAAGCCACCCCTTCTTTCGTTGCCATGAGATCTCTCCCAAAGCGCACCAGCAGGCTGTCAGCAAGGGCAGTTTCCTGACTTTTTTGGGGAACACCGTGGGGCAATGAGCGACGTTGCGGCTCCCTTTACATATTGACTTTTGCATTGGGCTCTTTTAAAAATCAGCATAGCTCTGATCCGGGAATACCAAAACAACTGAGCAAGGTAGGAGCGTATGAAAATCATCATAGTTGGCGCCGGTGAGGTAGGATTCAATATCGCCCAGAGGCTATCAGAGGAGAATCACGATGTCGTTGTGGTTGATAAGGATTACAACAAGATCAATCATATTCAAAGCGTCATAGATGTTCAGGCCATCGTGGGCTCAGGTACCAGTCCCTCGGTATTGACTGAGGCGGGCATTCGGGAGAGTGACATAATCGTAGCGGCTACCGATAGTGACGAGGCCAATTTGATTGCCTGTTTCTACGCCCAACATCTCACCGACTATATCACCAAGATAGCCCGTGTAAGAAACCCGGATTACATGGAACACGGCGATTTCTTCAAGCGAGAATTCTTAAATATTGACTTGATCATCAACCCTCAATCAGAAATGGTCAACTCCATGCTCAGGCTTATGGAGATACCGGAGGCCTCTGAGGTCATAGACTTCGTAAACGGTAAGGTAAAGCTGATCGGTGTCACGATCAAGGAGGACTCTCCCCTCGTCGGACGAAAGCTGTCCTCCTTTCAAAACATTGAGGAGGTACTCCTTGTTGGTGTGATCGTAAGGGGCGAAGAGGTTATCATACCAGGCGGACAGGATACCATCCAACCTAACGACTTGCTCTACTGCGTGACTCGCCCAGAGGAAATCTCCACGATCTTCCGGTTGCTCAATGTGAGGGAGACGGGACTGGGTCGGGTCGCCATCGTTGGAGGTGGTACCACTGGTCTAGCCCTGGCAACCTCGCTCGACAAAAGGAACATCAACACAAAAATCATAGAAAGAGATAGCCAGAGATGTTTGGAGTTGGCGGAAAAACTCGAGAAAGTTGTCGTGCTGAATGGTGATGGCACCGACCGGGAGTTCCTGATAGAGGAAAACGTAGCCGATGTGGACATCATGGTGGTGATGACCGGGGATGAGGAAACCAACGTTCTTATCTCCTTGCTCGGCAAAGCACTCGGCGCAAAGAAGACGGTCACTCGCATCGGAAAACTCAGTTACATCCCCCTCGTCTCCGCAATCGGAATCGACACCGTAGTGAGCCAGCGTTTGTCCGCAATTAGGGCAATCCTCCAGTACATCCGAAAAGGCAAGGTCGTGTGCGTGGCACCCCTCAAAGCTGAAGTTGCAGAGGTGATAGAATTCGAGGCACTCGAAACCTCAGACATCGTGAATACACCCCTTTCCAAAGTGAAATTCCCCAAGGAGGCCATCGTCGGCGCAATTGTCAGGGGTGAGGAGATTATCATTCCCAGAGGACATAACATGATCAAACCCCATGATCATCTGATAATCTTCGCCCTCAAGGGTGCGATACCGAAGCTCGAAAAGCTCTTCACGGTCAAACTGGAATACTTTTAATGCGCTTTCAGCAGATCCTCCGGTTCATCGGAATCCTCAATGTCTTCCTGGGCCTTTCCATGCTCGCGCCCCTGGTAGTCTCCCTCATTTACTCGGACGGAAGCACCTCCTCCATACTGCAGTCCTTTATCATAACCTCCGGGGGCGGGCTCATCCTCTTTTTCATAACGAGATCAGGTGATTATTCCTCTCTCAGCCAGAGGGAAGGGGTGGCCATCGTGACATTTGGGTGGTTGAGCGCCGGATTTTTCGGATGTCTACCGTTTGTCCTTTCCGGTTCCATCGGCTCGCTAACCGATGCCTTTTTCGAATCCGTATCCGGTTTTACCACCACAGGAGCATCTATCCTTACTGATATTGAGTCGCTGCCAAGGGGGATACTGTTTTGGAGAAGCCTCACCCAGTGGTTGGGAGGCATGGGGATCATCGTGCTCTCCATCGCCATTCTTCCCTTCTTAGGTGTCGGGGGGATGCAACTTTACAGGGCCGAGATCCCCAGTCCGGTTGTTGATAAATTGCAACCCCGCATCTCAGAAACGGCCAAAATACTCTGGAAGGTCTATGTGTTGATCACCCTTATTGAGATAGGCCTCCTGTTTGTCGGTGGGATGTCGCTTTTCGACTCTATCTGTCATGGGTTCTGCACGATGCCCACTGGAGGATTTAGCCCTCACAGTGCTAGTATTGCCTATTACAATAACGCCTATTTCGAGGGTGTCATTACGGTCTTCATGCTCCTGGCTGGGGTTAACTTTGCACTCCACTTCAAGTTCTTGAGGGGAGATGTTAAGGTTTTCGGCAGGGATCCCGAGTGCCGGGTATTCATCTTCGCTTTGGCCCTCCTCATCGTCCTGGTTACGTTCAATATCTACGGAACAGCTTACCATTCAATAGCCGGTGCCTTCAGGCGCGCGGCCTTCCAGGTTACCTCCATCATCACCACTACCGGTTTCGTGACAAGCGATTACGCACAGTGGCCGGCTCTATCGCAGATCATACTTTTCCTGTGCATGTTCGCCGGAGCCATGGCAGGGTCTACCGGCGGGGCAATAAAGACCATGAGGATCATTCTGTTAATCAAGTATGGCTTCAGGGAACTGTTCAGGCTCGCACATCCCCATGCGGTACGCTCCATCAAACTCGGCCGTAAACCAGTGCCGGAAGAGGTGCTGAGCAGCATATGGGGATTCTTTATTCTGTACGTGGGCCTGTTCATCCTGGCTGTCATTATTATGTCCGCTCTCGGATTGGATGTCATCACCTCCTTTGCTTCGGTCGCCGCAACAATCGGCAATGTCGGGCCGGGATTTGGCTTGGTCGGACCAACGGGGAATTACCTCGCCGTGCCGGATCTTGGTAAATGGGTCCTAACCTTCTGCATGCTTCTCGGCCGCCTCGAGATATTCACCGTTATCATTTTGCTTGCCCCTGCATATTGGCGTAAGTAAGCCATGAGCCTCGTCACTATCTCCGGAGTTTCTCTGAGTTTTTCCGGAAGGGATATCTTCCACGACATTGGACTCCAGGTGGAGCCTGCAGACAGGATTGGGCTCGTTGGGCCAAACGGGTCGGGCAAAACCACGCTGTTAAGGCTTATCGTTGGAGAAATCTCCCCCGAAACCGGTAAGATCGTTCACAGACGAGGTATCAGGATTGGCTATCTGCCTCAGGACGCCCGCGCCGCTCTCTCGGGTCGCGTTCTTGCCTCAGTGCTGGATTCCATACCGGGAAGGGTACAATTAAGCGAGGAGATTGCCCGGACGGAGGAGGCCCTCAGAGATCCCCAGCACAGAAGCGACCATGTCAAGCTGGCCGAGAGATTAGGGGAGCTGCATGAGGGCTTAAGCGATCTGGAGGTGCGGTTTCCGCCCCACGAGGCCGAAAGGATCCTAGCAGGACTGGGGTTTTCGCTTGATCAGTGTTCCATGCCGGTTTCAACCCTAAGCGAGGGGTGGAAAATGCGGCTGCACCTCGGCAGCCTTCTTTATCAAAGGCCGGATCTGCTCCTGCTCGATGAGCCAACAAATCACCTCGATATCCCTTCCGTACACTGGTTGGAGCAGTTCCTCCAAACGTATGCTGGCGCCCTTATTCTCGTGTCCCATGACAGGGATTTCCTGAACAGACAGATTAATCGCCTCATAAGCCTTGAGCAGGAGGGCATGAGGAGCTACCGGGGGAATTATGATTTCTATCTGAAAGCCAGAACCGAGGAGAAGTTGACCCTCGAAGCCAAGGCAAGGCACCAGCAACAGAGGGTAAAGGAAGCCCAGAGATTCATTGAACGATTCCGATATAAGGCCACCAAAGCGAGGCAGGTTCAAAGCAAGATCAAACTGCTGGAGAAGATGGAGCTCGTTGAATCGTACCGACCCCACAAGACCATGCACTTTTCCTTTCCTCCGACACCGAGGAGCGGAAGGGAAGTGGCAGCTATCAGGAGGGTTTCAAAGCGCTTTGGCAAGAAAACGCTCTATGAAGGCATTTCCCGGACTGTACTGAGAGGAGAACGCATAGCGATCATCGGGCCCAACGGCTCAGGCAAGACTACCCTTCTGAGAATGGTGGCAGGGGAAATAAAGCCTGATCACGGCAAAATAGCACTCGGTCACGGGGTCATCACGAGCTACTTTGCACAGCACCACCTCGACATGCTCGACCCCAGAAAGACTATACTCGAGGAAGTGAGCGAGACAGTTCCCCAGGAAACAGGGGGTTACGTGAGGAGCGCGTGCGGCGCATTGCTGTTTTCTGAAGATGAGGTGTACAAATCAATAGGTATACTCTCCGGTGGGGAAAAAGCCAGGGTGGCCCTTGCGAAGTTGTTGGTTAAACCGGGAAATTTCATGTTGATGGATGAACCCACCAACCATCTCGACCTTGTGTCATCGGAAATCCTCATCGACGCCCTGGCTGAATACAGCGGAACCGTGCTCCTTGTCTCCCACAACCAGGCTCTCATAAACAGATTGGCGACAAAGATCTGGGACATACGTGAGGGAACCGTTGATGAATACCCCGGAAACTTGGATGAGTACTACGATCATCTGGACAGGATCTCAGCAAGCCCGGCCTCAGAGCCCGTTACCAGGCGCCTCGCAGGCTCCAAAGCCAGGGGTAAGAGGAGCCGAAAGGATCAAAAGAGAGCAGAAGCTGAAAGGCGCAGAATTATTAGCTCAACCCTTAAACCCCTTGAGGATAATCTGGCCTTCCTAGAGAAGAGGATCACGGCTCTGGAGGAGAGAAAAGAAAAGCTCGAACAAGCGCTTGCTGATCCGGGTGTCTTCACTGACACGGGTAAGAGCGTTGAGCTTCTCAGCGAATACAACGAGGTGAGAGGAGAACTAGAGGAGTTGATGGCGCGATGGGAAGATGTCGTTGAAGAACTGGAGCTTGCTCGAAGGAATCTGGGAGTCGAAGGAAAATGAAGAAAACTTGCAGTTTGGGCGAGTGGATCAGGGAATTGGAAATGAAAGAGAGGGTACAGCTGCCAAGAAGAGGGTCAATAATCGAGTGGTGGTAGAAACCTCACGGTTCACTGTTACCTGCCGGGAAGCCCTGCCTTTTTCTTGAACTTGGCCAGCTGACGGGATAGGTAGCCTCTGTTTTCAGATGCCTTCTCTAGGGCCTCCTCTATCGTTCGTAACGCCTCCTCGTAAAATCCATTTACATAGTATGCCTCGGCCAAGGTGTCGAGAAAGGTCGGCGTTCTATTGATTTCAACGGCTCTCTTGGCCAGGGAAAGTGCCCGCGGGAAGTCAACAAGCGTTCTGTCCTCTGCAGTAGCGAGAATCCATGCAAGGTTGTTCAGTGCCACATCATCATCGGGATTCAGCCTGAGGATATTCTCATAGGCCCACGCGGCCTTGCCGAGATCTCCCCTCTCGTGATAGATGACGGCGAGGGCCCTGTACGTGTTGGCATCCTCTGCTGACCCGCTCAACTGCCGATTTTCAATACGTTTCCATGCTATCTCCTCAAGGGTGGACTTCACCGAACCGGAGTTCACGACATAACTCAGGCTTAAGATAAGAACGAAAAAGGCCGTGAGAAAGACGACCAGACGCCGAGAGTGGCGTATCGTCAATTGGGGATTTTCCCATGCTTTACTCAAAAACTCCACCCTCTCGGCAATGCTGAAATGATGCCACGAGGGCTGATGCCTGCTCTGACCGCTCAGGTAGGCTATTTTCTCTAATGAGGTAATCGTAGGTTCAGCGCTCCCCATCAGCCTCATCGAGTGGAGATCTGCCTGGCGCTCGAAGTTCCTCATGAAAAACCCCATGACGTATCGGAAGTAGACGATAACGCTCACGATAAAGGGAAGCGTGAGCAACAAATAATAGATGCCTGCCTGAAATCCTCCTTTGCCCTGCGTCAGGTGCCACAGCCAAGGTTGTGTTGCCACCGCGTACGGAAAGAAGTCAAAGATGCCAAATGAGAGAGCCAGGTATCCCAGGAGAAACAGAACGTAGAAGAGCATGTGCTTGTACTTGATATGGGCTAC
>Ga0209635_10004902_pt1 | contig 10555 bp, 12 predicted proteins | sample DeeMarSWOR230_32_FD_187463 | JGI IMG/M metagenome (GOLD analysis project Ga0209635, IMG submission 187463) | Marine sediment microbial communities from White Oak River estuary, North Carolina - WOR-2-30_32 (SPAdes) (version 2) | ecosystem: Environmental > Aquatic > Marine > Intertidal zone >...
TGTGTTGGTGGCGTTGTAGAGGTAGGAGACGCTGGAGCCAGGTAGGACTTTGGTTGCGCTGGGTGTTTTAGTTAAAGTTATGCTTGCGTTTGGAAGTTGAGAATATCCTATTGCTGCAAAAGTTGAAATCAATAATAATGATAGTAGCAAGATTAATACGGTTTTGATAAATAGGCTTTGAATATTTTTTTTCAATAATTTTTCACCTAATTATAATTTGCTCTATTTATTTTGCTGCTAAGAATGTCAAGCAGTTATTTCCTCATATCTGGATATATTTTTTTCTAGAACTATCTTCTAGAAAATAAAGCAGAAAGATACATTTTAGCAATCTAAGGAAATGTTACAATTATTGTTGTAATTATAGATAAAACTTTGACAAGAAAGGATATCCAAGATGGATTTAGTGGAAATTAGTGCATAGGCTTTAGCCTCGAATAAGGTTGATGAAGCACTAATAGAGAGTTGTTCGTTACAAAGATGGAAACTAGGCAAATTTTGCAGATTAAATAGTTTTTACAGGGTTTATTGAAATAAAAGTCTGACTATTATGTGTTAAATTTAAAAATTTAAATCCAAAAAAATAATAAAAATAATATTTAGGAATAAAATAGTAAATTAATTATTCCAGAAAAATAAACTTAAATATATGCAAGAAAAGGCCACCCAACAACGGGCCATAGTTCCAGTAATCATATGCCTATTTCTTCTAACCTGCCTGTTCATTTATCTTATTCTTCAAGGAAACATGCAAAACTGGATCTATTTTATGGGTGCACAAGCCTCAATGGCACTGTTTGGACTCTACTCTCTAGCTACCTTGGTAGGAATAATAGGCATAATGGTACTAAAAAAAGAAACTAACATACTAAAAGCCTCAACAAAAATCCTTATCATAACATTTCTTGCAACAATAATTATAGGCTTAAGTGTGTTTACGTACCTAAATTTCACTGCTACCCAAGAAAATTATGAATGGATGCACGATGGATTACTCTACCAGCAAATGGGGCAATCTTAACTAGTGAACCAAGAATTTATCATTGATGGTTTGTTCACTCATCATTATGGTCCCTTGTATCCAGTATACTTAGCACTTTTTTACACGGTTCTTCCTTTGCATTTAGGAACACAAATAGCTATTCAAATTATTTTCTTGCTCTCAATAGGCACGGTTCTTATAACTACCAAAAACTTATATGGTCTAATTCCAGCTTTACTCTCAAGCGTGCTTATAGTTACCAGCCCAACTTTTCTTTTTGCCACATCAAGAAACTATTCAGAACCGATGGTACTTATTTTGTATATTCTCACAATTTTTTTCATACTAGAAAGCCTAAATCCTAAAAAAAGCAACAGAATAATCTTAGCTGGTTTATTCGCAGGTTTGGGGTTTCTTTCTAAATCAGGTCTAAGCTACTTCTTTGTCCTAACAGGTTGCGCGGGTTTTCTATGGAGGTTTTATTACATGAAATGGCGTGTCTTCAAGAACAGAAATTATCTAATTGCTATTGCAATTTTTCTTGGCTTGGCTCTTACTTGGACAGCAAGAAACCTAAATCATTTTTGGGATGGTACATTAATAGGGCTTTTCTCAGCAGTTCAACCAAGCCAATACCTTAACGAAGCCATCAATTATTCATTCATAAATGACTTAGGTAGTTTTCTAATACAATTCTGCTTTTTTATAAGTCTAATAACGATTTATCTAATGCCATACGTGTGGATATTATCCCCTAATGTTAGAAAAGCAATAAATATAATTCGCAACGAACGAATAAGTTGTATAGTAATGTCTATAGGTCTTCCTATCATTATAGGTTTGGTTATGGGTTCGGCCCTGTTTATCTTTGAAAATGAATGGATGCCAGACTACTGGATTACATATTATCCGGTGTCTCAGGTTCGTTATCTAACTTCTTCTTTGATTAGGTATATTTTTATAGCAATTGTACCCTTGAGTTGGCTAGCCTACGAAGTAACCAACATAAACAAAGATGCCTCAAAAACAAACCTACAGAAGAGATTAGCTAATAAAAATAGATAGCCTCATCTGAAATATTTTTTAGATGTCTAGTATTATTCTCTTCAAAATTGTGAAACCATGTCGAATTCCTAGTTTCTTTTTTCCAATTCTGCTTCTGTAATCTATTGGAATTTCAACAATACTAAATCCACTTTTTTCTACTAGGTGATTTAGCTCCACTTCAATATCAAAGCCCGTGGATTTTGGTATCCAACCTTTTAATATTGCCCAGCGAACAACCCTCAAACCAGTAAGGGGGTCATTCATTTTAACTCCGTTTAAAAGTCTGTGAGCAATAGCTAACATTTTATTTCCAAATCGAAACTTATTAGATAAATCTCCAAATTCCAGTTTTGGCTTGAATCGATTTCCACAAACCATCCCAACTTGTGGATTTTTTTCTAGAATTTCAAACATTCTATCAAAATAAACTGCAGGATAAGTAAAATCAGCATCAATAATTACTAAATACTTTAGTTTTGTGCCTTTAAAATGTTGAATTGCAGTTGCTATTGCATCGCCTTTTCCTAAACCTTTTTGGAAAATAACACTTGCACATAGTGACTCAGCAACGTTAGTAGTGGAATCTGTGCTTCTGCCATCAACAACCAAAATCAAAGAATCCTTTAGATAATGATTAATCTCTTTTATCGTTGGACCTAATCCCCACTGTTCATTTAATGTTGGAATAAGTACTGCGATCGATTGGGGATTTGTCCTATTTTTCATTGTGAGCTAACCATTAACTACACTTTTTAATTAACTGTTTTATTTTTCAGATAATTTTGAAAAAACGGATTATTTAGTATTTAGTTACAGTTTCTCTTTTTAATTAGATTAAAAAAATAAAATAGTTCTCGTTTATTTTTACTTGCGCTTTAATGATAGTTTTTTATTTAAAAAATAATTTTCAAATTCTTCTAAACTTGTGATTTTCTCCATTTTTTTTCTTCTTCTGAAAAAATGCAAGACCTTGCTGGATAAATCCATTGCTTCACGACGATAGCCTAAAGCTAGAAGAGCAATTATTCCAAATTTTTCAGGAATATTTAGTAGTTTTCTAACCTGATTTTCATTAAAACTTCCAATCCAACATGTACCCAAGCCTTCACTAGTTGCAGTTAAAACCATGTTTTGCATAGCAATGGTGGTATCTACTGTATACCAGTTGGGTGATGCTTTTTTATTTCCACAACCCACTATTACAACAGGTGATTCCATTAAGAATTTTGCGTATTTTCCTTTTGATAGCTTTTTTCTTTTCTTTTGATCGGTAACAACTATGAAATGCCATGGTTGTATATTTCCAGCTGAAGGTGCTAGACGTGCGGCTTCCAAGATTTTTTCTAATTTAACTCTAGGAACTTCATCAGCCAAATATGATCTAACTGAATGCCTTTTTTGGATTGCCTCAAATACTTCCATTAAATCCATCTCATTGAGTAAGAATTGAAGTAAACTAACAGATATACGATTCTCATGTTTGATTTTTGGATTAAAATTTAATTCAACCAACCAACGATTGGATAACCATGCATGAATTTCCAGAGCACAATTCAAGCCATATACAGGATCCAAGGAATACCTGATTTTACTAGAGCAAGAGGGGTAGAATAGGTAAAATCAGACTCAATAATGACTAGAGTATATAGTAGCGGAATTGAGTATATTGGATATATGTTATTTCTATATTAATTTATTTTTACAATATAAAAGATTCAAATGATTCAAATTATCTAATGAAGTATTGTTTATACAAAAATTAAAGAGATTGAATGCAGCATATTTATGAGGGGGTGGAAAAAATGAACAAAAAAACTTTAAAGTTAATTATAATGTTGGTTGCAACTTCTTTGATATTGGTACTTTCAGTTAGCTCGATGGCATTTGCACAAACGCCTTTAGATGCAAGCTTAGACAGAAGGTATCACAAGATAAGTCTTTTAGCAAATTATCCTTTACCTACTGAAGTCATTTATTTTGATGTAAATGAAGAAACTTTCATTTCACATGGATGGGCCACAAGCGAGGATCCTCAAGGAGAAACTAGTCTTCCTAATTGGAGTGCAATGACTCCTCAACAAAAAAATGAATTTCTCACCTCAGCGAGCTTCACTCTTAAAGTAAATGGTGAACCAATTAAACTTCATCGTATCCAATGGTATAATCAAGCAGAAGATGGGATGTATGTTAAATTCTGGGCGAAGTTTCCCTCAAACTACTTTGCAGATAGTGACATTCTTGAAGGGTATTGGAGCACATATCTCGCTGGAGAATTACTAGATCATGGACCAGAAATTGCAGAAATTAATCCGCCCTAATGTAAATCCTTATTCCCTTTTTTCTTTTCAATAAAAATACATGTTGGGTTTTGGATTAAAATTTAATCTTCCTTCTTCTTGTAGAAAGTTGACTCGAATTATGAATTTTTTTAGAAAATAGAGGATTGAGAATGAACTAAGTTGAGCTGGATAGAATGACTTAGGAGAAAGAAAGAATTTATTTTCTGGAAAAAAGGATTAACAAGATGAAAAACCTTGAGCATGCAACTAGGTAATATTTTATGGGATAGTAGCTATTGCTCGAAAGTCATAACTTCCATTCTCTGTTAGAATGTATGTTGATTGAACAGTTCCAGTATCATCAGTAATTTGTGTGTCAAAATAAATCCAATTTGCACCACTATCAATTGAATAATAGAAATCAACTATGTATCCATTACCAATAGGATCACCGTTATTTGAAACTATAGCGTCCAAAGTCACTTCACTATCCATGACTGAATGAGATAGATCAACTAAATATTGAACATCTACATGAACTGAGTTGCTTGCAATAAACAACATACCATAAGTTATAGTTAATAAAGCTCCAGCCACACATAGCAATACAGCAATACGAAACAAGGTTTTTTTAGTATTTTTCATCTTACTCTTGCACCTCCCTTTCAAAATATTTCAGGTGAGTAATTTTGGTGAAAGCACTAGACATAATTGATCATCAAAATTTTTCAGAGAACTAATTGTAAATATTACATATACAGGCAGAATTTCCTCAAAATCTTGTATATCCATCTACTCACTTCATTATCACATTAAAAAAAAGAATTAATTGATTTATGAATTAAAAATAAATACTGAAAATAATCGAATTAAATTTCTTGAAAAAACAGGTTGCAGGTATTTCAGATATATAGAAATCGCTTTCATATTCTTTAAATCTGACTTTATTCATTGATTGTTGTTTTTCACGTGATTCAAAAAGGATTATTACATCCAATCACTAAACATCAATATTAAAGAAAAAACAGTAGTGAAAAAAGAATAGTTAATTTATATTGGTTTATTGAATGCATTTATCCATTAGCTTACAGGATTACGGAAATAGTACGGATTGCTAATTGATTCTCTAAAAGCTTCTTTTGATGCTTCTGAAGAATCAATTTGATATATCCATGTATCATCTATTCCATTCCACCAAACTGCAATTCGAATATTAGGATAATTAACACTCAAGGAATTTAGTCCATCTTGAATCCATCTTGCCTTATCTCCCCCTATTTCATTACATGCAAATTCTGTAATTATGAAAGGTTTAGAAGAATATCTCAACATGTATTCCTTATATAATTCAAAATATGCCTGATCAAATTCTCTCCATTCTTCGTTTGGTCTAGTGACCCCGTTATTATAAGCAGTTATTCCTATCCAATCGACTTTACTATCACCCGGATAGTACAAGTGTTGACTATTCCACTTGTAGGTTGGGTAATCCCGATCGTGAGGATTCCATATTAATTGCACATTACTAGCTTGTATCTGTTGAAATATTGAGTGAACTCTACTCCATGCCATAATAAAAATATCAGGATCTAAAGCATAATTCCATGAACACCATTCTGTCCAATCACCGTTCATTTCGTTAGCAAAGCGTAGAAAAACTGGTTCTTTGAGATCTTTTAATCCAATAGCCCACTCCAATATTTGTTGATCATATTCTCCATTTGCAACTTTAGGTATAATGACAGACCCATCATAAACTCTATGTGTCATGTCCATGGATAAGTAGGGTTGGAGAGTTACTAGCATTATTCTACCATCAGAATATATTTGGGAAATTTGTTTCTTGATCATATCATAGGGTATAGCAAGATGATAATAATCCATAATAAACTCGAATCTAAATTCAACTTCATGTTCCAAAGATCTTAATTCATTCCAGAAATTGTCGTTAGGTTTATGAAATATCCCAAATACTAGCTTATCTTTTGGAATCTGAAATGTTAGTCTATCTCCTTTAATAGTAATGTCCTGGATTTGCTTTTCAGGAATATTAATGATTGTACCCTTATGATTGTAAAACAAGGTCATATCTGCTATTATTCTATCTGATAAATTCTTGTAATATCCAATACTATTCTGATTACTTTTAAGAATGAAAGTGAATACTGTGTTTTCATCCAAAATTATATTATAAGAGTAATAAAAATTAAGATCGTTTTCTATTGTTGTTATTTTTTTCCGATTCCAAAAAATGGCTTCTACTTGAAAATTGCCTAAAACTCTAATTTCGTCACCCAAATGGGTTATATTTGCGTGATTTTCCCTGATTTTTAGATGACTATATGAAATATACGTAGCTGTATCATCATAAGATCGATCTATTTTCTGTTTAAAAATACTTAGTTTAAAATCTTGACCATAAAGTATTACTGCATGTTCATAATTTGCATTATCAAGTTTCCAATTTTTAGGTATAATTATTGAGTATCCTTCATATTTATTAAACAGTATATTTGTGTTATTATCTTTATTTTCTAAAAAAACTAAATCATTGGAAATATTTTTCCTGTTTTCTTCTAGGCAATTATTTGTAGCTTGGTCTAATTCAGGTTTCATGCTATCTGCTGTAATTACTTGGTTAGTTTGAGTTAATAGAATAGGGATTATATTAACTGATAATAAAAAGAATATTGATATTGCGATCACTATAATTATTAATTTATTAAATGTGAAGTTGCGCAGTTGCATTTGACTGCAAATTTAATTGGTTTATGATATAACCTTTCTGAACTTAAGATCAACAATAGAATTTCTAATAAAATTCAAGTAAAAGCAATATTAGTTCATATCAATCCAAGAACATATACTACGCTTTTACTATTTCATTTTACCTTTCGGAATCTTTATTGCGAAACGGCAGCGGGGGTCTCCTTTTAGAAGGGTCTCTAGCAACTCAACTTCCACATTTTGTTCGAATATCACATCAAAATGCAGTTTTTCATAGCCAGCACTGCAATAGCAGAATGTCGGGGAGATTTTGGGGTTACCTTCTTTTATAGCCGTTCTAACAAGCTGGCAATGGCAGCTGTAGTATCTTCGCATAGTAGGGTCTTTTTCTTTGAGAAACTGCTGAGGAGCGTAAGGAATTTTTGTCTTAAAGATTCTGTTTCCTCTTCGGATTCCAGTGTTAATTTCCTGGTTGTTCTTGACAAACTCCAAAACCTCGGGTGTGATTTCCTGTTCATACCACAGTCGACCTTTCTTCATACAGCCTTCGAGCTCATCAACAAGTCTTTTATGTTGTTCTTTGAGGTAATCGTCAATACTTTTGGATTTCTTGAAGCATTTCTTGCATTCCTTGAAGGCTTCAGCTGGCACATTATGATAGTTCCACGTCATAATTTCTCTGCACTTTGCTGGGGGCAATTTTGCCTCCATTCTTTCAATAATTTTTTTTGTTATCTCAGGATAATTATTTTGAGGAGATCCAAGCTGAGGAAATTCAATTCCTTGGTAGACGCTGTGATATATTTCTTCGCCAGCAATTATGTCCACTCTTTTGCTAATCTCCTGGGGCACGTTTGCTGCTCCAAGTATCGAGACAAGATAAACATAAAAGTCATTTCTTTTTATGTAGTAGCAGTACCGAGCAATAGCGATGAACCTCTGCTCAGAGTTCTCGTTTTTTTTAATTAAGTACAAAATGTACTGCTTAAGCATGTTAATTGTTGCAGATTCAAGAGTGCTTTTTTTGATTTTTAGATATTTCTCAAAATCCCTTACTGCTTCAACCGAAGAAGCTATTTCTTTTGAATCTTGCTTGCGTTTCTGGAGATATTTGCGAAATCCCTGAGTTCTCAAATTCTTTCTTCCTTGTTTGGTTAATTTCAAGAACCACAGTATTGCAGCTCTTTTGGATAATTATTTTTTTTATCTTTTTCTGTTTTCTTATAACGTTTTATATACAAAGGATAGAAGATTAAAATTTAATGTATGAAATAAAAATTCAAATGCTGATATTTCATACATATGTGATAATTGAATATTAAATAAAAAATATTTTAAGGATTATTAAATGATTGGCAATGCTTTTTTTCAGAATTGTATTATTTCTTAAATTATTTTTTGTTCCTAATAGCGCTGCGTACGTATTTCTCTTTTACGACTAGTACAGGGCAGGGTGCTTCATGTATAACCCTGTCACTGACACTTCCTTCAGAGCTGAATTGTCCTTCTGCTCCTCTGGATCCCATAATAATAATATCAAAATCTCCTAGTTTTGCTTCTTTAACAATTTCTTTGTGAGGAATACCTTTTGCAAGCTTTGTGGAAACTTTCAATGCTAGATTTTTTTTCTCAATGTATGAAAGGCTTTTTTTTAGTACCCCATTAAAACTAGTTTCTAGTTGTTTTTGGCAATCTCTAATTGCATCGGATTTTAGGATATAAAAAGAATATGTGGGTAGAAATACTGAAGGTACAACTGTTAGTAATTCTATTGTAGCCTTTGTTTGTAATGATAGGTTAACTGCATAATCTAATGCGTATTCGGATTGATCAGATCCGTCAATTGGAACTAGTATCTTGGTAATTATTTTTGTAAACTCCAAATAATTTTATTTTTTAAAAGGTGTAAAAGCTTTTCTATGGTTTGCAATGGTTTTTAACATTTGACTGGGAATTTTTTTGATTTATGGTGGGAAAGATGTTATTCCCAGTGAAATTGTGTTTAGGATGGTTGAAAATACTGGTGAGATTATCCATAGGTTTGAGGCTGTGGTCGAGGAAGGATATTATGAGATTGATCTGCCTAACAATAAGTTCTGTTATGTGGCTGTTTTTTGGGAAAAAATAGATGGATCTTGTGGAATACATCATTTTATAGGATCCTTTCGGGTTAATGCTGGAGTTGGTGTACCTTCTATTGATTGTCCATTTTCTTGGGAATCCTATTTAGAATAAGAAATTCAGATTAAATAGTGAATTTTTGTAGTATTGGATGTTGAATTGTTTTTTGGGTTTTGTTGTATTTCTACTTCCAATATTTTTATGCCATTAAATTTTAGGATATTGTAAATTTCTTGTGGAGTGTAATCTTGGTTTATGAGCAATTGTATGATGTTTCTGATTGTTTTTTTATACTCTTGGCTCATTATGTTATATTGGTCAATTTTAAAATAAAAATGTATCGTAAGATATAATATTTAATTTACTTTTTAGATTGAATTAAATTTTCAAACCGAGAAATTATTTTTTGGTCTTTTCAAGTTCTTTTTTTAATTCTTTTATTTCCTCTTTTAGACTCTCATTTTCTTTTTGTAGATCTTGAATTTTTTTTATATTTTCGATATCAATTTTTCTTTTCTTTTCCTTGTCTATTGTTTCTTCATCAACCCAAGGTGGTGTTGTATTACTGGCCATACCCATAGTCAAAACCAAAAAATGATTCCTCTTTCTATAATTTAAATATGTTCAATTTTTGTAAAAACATGGATTTTTCAACTGATATTGATAAGTTGTAATTTTTGTTTAAGAAAGCAAAAATATTAGTTGTTAATTTAGGTTTGGTAACTTGGTGATTTCTATCGTTGGCTATAGGTGATATTTGTTGAGTAAGGCTGCTGATATGGGTAAGGTTTCTGCTAGAAGTAGTTTTCATCTGTTCTGGGGTTTGATCCTCTCTACAATTATCTCTTCTGTTGGCACGATAATTATTGGAAATCTGCTCACTGATGCTGATATGGGGTTGTATTATATTGCGCTTCAAGCACCTCTTTTAATTCAGCTTTTTAGAGATTGGGGAGTTGGAGCTGCAATGATCAAGTATACTGCTTTGTATAATTCAGAAAATAATTTTGGCAAGGTTAAAGCTATTATTATTTCTGGTTTAGCATTTCAAACTATACTGGGTTTGTTGCTCAATGTGTTTACTTTTGCAATTGCTAGTTTTTTGGCTGGTTCTATATATGATCGTCCAGGCATTGAGTCTATGATTCAGGTTAGTTCTTTTATTTTATTGGCTGGGGCGTTGACAAGTTCGGCTCAGGCTGTTTTTGTTGGATTGGAAAGGATGTTTTATAATAGTGTCTCTATGGTGGTTCAGGCTGTAGTTAAGACTTTGTTGATGACTGTTTTGGTTGTTGTTGGTTTTGGTGTTTTGGGTGCGGTTTTGGGTAATGTGGTTTCCTTGATGATTTCTGGTTTAATTGGTGTGATGCTGATTTATTTGATTTATAAGAATTTTCCT
>Ga0209635_10004904_pt1 | contig 10554 bp, 6 predicted proteins | sample DeeMarSWOR230_32_FD_187463 | JGI IMG/M metagenome (GOLD analysis project Ga0209635, IMG submission 187463) | Marine sediment microbial communities from White Oak River estuary, North Carolina - WOR-2-30_32 (SPAdes) (version 2) | ecosystem: Environmental > Aquatic > Marine > Intertidal zone >...
TGCATCGACCCTCTAATCTCGGCTTTCCACGGTTCCCCGAATCCCGGTTTTTTCACGATTTTCGATCAACGAATTACGAATAAAATGACTCTCATCGACCTGCAAAACGTCTCAAAATCCTTCGGAGATGGTCCCGTTCTCCAGGAAGTCTCCTGGCAAATCAACTCCGGGCGCAAGATCGGGCTCATCGGATCCAACGGGACGGGCAAGACCACCCTCTTTCGGATTATTGCCGGTGATCTGAGACCAGATGGTGGCCAGGTCTTTCGAGCCAAAGGGCTGCGCATCGGTTTTTTGCGCCAGGATGTCCAGTTGTCCAGTGAGCTGAACCTGTTCGACCAGTTGCTGAAACCCTTTCAGGATCTGTTAGCCACATACCGGGAGCTTCAGGGGCTGGAGCAGGCTATGTCTGACTCCCGAGAGCACCACGGTCAATGCCGGCTGACGGACATCCTGCACCGTTACAGCGAACTCCGCGATAGCTATGAACGCTCGGGCGGCTATACTTACGAATCGGATATCAAGAGCGTGCTCTTTGGCCTGGGCTTCAGCGAGACAGACCTCTCCAAGAAAACCAACGTGCTCAGTGGCGGGCAAAAGAACATCGCAGCCCTAGCTCAGGCGCTCCTCTGCAAACCCCAGCTTTTATTGCTGGACGAGCCCACCAACCACCTGGACATCGAAGCGACCCGCTGGCTGGAACGATTCCTCAAGGAATTCCCCGGAACCGTCATCGTGGTCTCTCACGACCGCTACCTCCTGGACCGGGCGCTGGAGACCGTTGCCGAACTGGAAAATCATCGTTTGCAGGTTTATTCGGGCAACTATTCCGCGTATCTCACTCAGAAAAGCGATCGCCTAGCCCAGCATATGAAACGGTATCAGCTTCAACAACGAGAAATTCTCCGCACAGAGGAGTTCATTCGGCGCAACATCGCCGGGCAGAAAACCAAGCAGGCTCAGAGCCGTCGAAAGGCTCTGGAGAAGATGGACCAGATCAGCCCACCCCCTTCAGAACGAAAGCAAATTAGACCTCTTGTGCAATCCTCCAAGCGAGAGGGGCGAGTTGCTCTTTTCTATGAGAACGTGACAAAAAGTTACGGAGAACGCTCGTTATTCGAAAATCTCAACCTGGCTGTGCACCGCGGGGAGCGAGTGGCTCTGCTGGGCCCTAACGGATCCGGCAAAAGCACCTTATTGAAGATCGCCGCTGACAGAGAGACCCCGGATTCCGGGAGTTGCCGGATAGGCCATAATGTGAAAATTGGCTATTACGAGCAAGACTTAGAAGGCCTGGATCGATCCAGTTGCGTTCTGGAGGAGGTCTGGAAGTCACGTGCCGACATGCTGGAGCCGGACCTGCGCAGTTATCTAGCTAGGTTTCTCTTTGTCGGGGAAGATGTCTATCGGCCTATAGCCAGCCTCAGCGGTGGCGAACAGAGCCGCGTGGCTTTGGCGAAGCTAATGCTGGCAGAGGCGAATCTTCTTCTTTTGGACGAACCCACTAACCACCTGGATATCGCCTCGCGTGCCGCCCTGGAAAAAACCCTCTCTGGATACAGTGGGACGCTTCTGCTCGTTTCCCATGATCGCTACTTTCTGGATAAAATTGTACAGCGGATCCTTCACCTGGAAAATGGAGACATCCATGAGTACCTGGGCAACTACAGATCATACCGCGAAAAAAGAGTCCAGGAAGAGGGACAAAGCCGAAAGGAAAAGAGGCGCAAAAAAGCGTTGCTCGGTAAGATCTCCAAAAAGAGCGGTGTTTCAAGAAAGAACCTGGCATCCCTAGAAGAGGAAATCGCCTATCTGGAAAGAGAGCTGGAGGACACCGACAGGTTGCTACAGAATCCCGAGCTGAGCACTGACTGGCAGGCCTTACGGACTCTTCATGCCCAGCGACAGGATCTCAGCGATCATTTAGATGCCCTGCTGGCCAAGTGGGTGGAGATGTCGGAGGCTTTGATGTAAAAATCTCGGGAGGGTCCGTATGAGTCCCCCTTTTTGAGAAAAAAATCGAGGATCGTTCAGCGGTGTCGAAGCTCGAAACGTCACTTGTGTGTCGTCTATCGAAGCTCCTTTGAGCTATCCAACATGCCGACTAGTGAGGCCGACACACGAACTTCGACAATCGACGAACGTAACGCACTTCGATACCGCTAAACGAATACCGATCTGCGAGGAACAATTGTACAAAACCCAGCAAAACAACGCTCGTGAAAAAGCCCTTCTGGTCGCCGTGAAATTACCTCACAGCGACGGTTGGCCCCCGGAAGACACGCTGCAAGAACTTGCCCTTTTGGCCGACACAGCCGGCGCCGATGTGCTGGATACTATTATCCAAGCTCGAAAACAATTGGATCCAGCAACCCTCATAGGCGAGGGCAAAGTTGTCCAGATCGCTCAGCGCGTGCAGCAATTGGACGCGAACCTGGTCATCTTCGACGACGATCTCACACCGGCACAGGCCAGAAATTTGGAACGAACCATCGATGTGAAAATCCTAGATCGCAGCGCTCTGATCTTGGACATCTTTGCTCGCCGGGCAAAATCCAAGGAGGCTAAGACACAAGTGGAGCTGGCCCAGCTAAAATACCTTCTCCCTCGCCTGACCAGGCAATGGACGCACCTGTCCCGCCAAGAGGGCGGCATCGGAACTCGCGGCCCCGGGGAGACCCAGTTGGAGGTTGACCGCCGGAGGATTAGAAAGCGCATCGCCGATCTCTCTGTGGCTCTGAAGCGCATCGCCGAGAGGAGAGAAGTACGCCGGAAAAGAAGAAAAGGCGAATTCACCGTCGCGTTAGTGGGCTACACCAACACGGGCAAGTCCACTCTCCTCAATGCTCTTTCGCAAGCCGATGTCTACACGGAGAACAAACTGTTCGCCACTCTTGACCCCACAACCCGGACAGTTCACCTGAACGGTGAGAAAAAGGTCTTAATCACCGACACCGTCGGCTTGATCCGAAAACTACCTCATCATCTCATTGCCAGTTTTCATAGCACCTTAGAAGAACTCGCGGCCGTGGATTTACTCCTGCATATCGTCGACCTAAGCCATGAGATGTTCGCAGAGCAGATGAAAACCGTTCAGGAAGTCTTGGAGCAACTAGGCGCTCACACACGTCCCCTCCTTTTGGTTTTCAACAAGATCGACAAGATCTCACACCTTCCAAAGTTGCCCCTTCGACTGGAACGCGAATACCCTCAAGCCGTTTTCATCTCAGCCCTTCAAGGAACGGGATTTAAACAATTGTCACAGGGAATCCTTCGCCACTTCCAGCAACAGATGCTCGAGCTAAGCCTGAATCTATCTCTCTCAAATGCCAAGCTTCTCTCCCAGATTTACTCTGTCGGCGAGGTCCTAGAAAGACACGATCTTCCTAAGGGGGTCTCTCTGCGGGTGAGGCTGAGATGGGAGGACGCTCACCGCCTCCAAAAAAAGCTCTCTCTGCTCCCTTTGCGGAACCCGCATTTGAAATAAGATCCCTTCCCAGGTGACCCCGAAGATGAACTTGCAAAAAAACCGCCCTGAGGACGGTCACTTGAGTTGAAAAGCACCTGCATCTTGTGCGGCGAGCTGAAACTCTTATGAGGTCAACCTCTAACGCTGAAGATCAAAACCGAAAGCCCGCCGAGAAATATACTCGTTCCCGAGCATCGCTAGCTCTACCGTACGCGGCCTTGATGGGTCCCAAAGGCGTATCCAGGGCCAGCTCGACCCCAATAGCGTGTCTCGTGGTTTTCCACTTGATCTGGAGTTCGTTCTCCCACACATTGCCCACGTCATAACGGCTGCTGAAATACAGCTTTTTAACCAACTGCATCCTATAGCCAATGTTAAACAAAAACAGCTTGTTTCCTCGCAGCTCTTCTTCATAATACCCGTATAACGTCTCTTCCCCACCCAGCAGAAACTGCTCGGAAAAAGGTAACGGTCCCTCGCTCACCCCCACAGATCCCCTGGCGAAAATGGTGTGCCGTCGCCAGATGGTGCTGTAAGACTCTAGCGAGAAAAAAGTCTTGCGAAACTCCTCGGTGCCTCCGAGAACAGGCTCTCCGATCTCCAGATACGCGCTATGGATGCGCCCCGTCATAGGAAACGGAAATCGATCCAAAGTATCCATCAGCGAGCGAAGAATGATGCTGCGGATCTCCTTTTTACCGACAGGAAACCCATGACCCCACCTGGCATTGAGCTTCACGTGTTCCGCTCGCCCTTCAACGGATACCATGCCGAACCTCCTGATGTGCTGGCCAAAGAAAAATCGCCCCCCCCGTCTGCTCAGATCATACTGGCCTATGCGGACCCCATCGACGTACGAATCCCAATCCCTATTAACCACAAATCCACTAAAATTGAAGGTTAAATAGGTTTTGAAGATGCGATCGGCCTCTAGACTCAACTGGTATTTCTCCCTACGCTTCCCGCCCTGAAGATAAAGGGATAACTTGCTGCCGACACCGAGGAAGTTATCCTCTCCCAGGACGGCATAGATCTCCCCACTCTTCTCAAGATCATATCGAGCGCCGAGGCGCAACGAGACGGAAGCTTTTTCCTTTACCCTGATGAAAAGAATGGCCCCCATTGCTCCCCGTTGTATCTCCAGGGTCACTCTCTCAAAGAGCCCGGCTCCGTAGATGTTGCGTATCCCCCGCCGAGCATCTTGTATGTTAAAGATATCGCCCTTCTTCAACGGAAGCTCCCGAGATAAGACCCAGCGCTTCGTTTTCTCGTTGCCCAAGTATCTGACTTCCTGGATGGCTCCCTCCTCGAGCTCACCAGAGATGATGCCCTCCTCAGGATCTAATTGAAGATCTTTAAAGCGAGCCAGAGCATAACCTTTCAAGTGATAATGGTCTAAGATGGACTTCACATCTCCATCGGCCACTTTTAGATTGAGGGTTTGGCCTGGCTTCAATCTTGTCTCTCCTAAAAGCTCCTGGTCAGAGAAAAGGGTGTTCCCGGATATCTGATAACCGAAGAATAGGGGCATCTCCTCCAGATGAAAGGTCAATTGGACTCCATCTTCGGCCATCAATAACGTGGCGTAGACATCTCGGTAGGTGCCATCTTCATATAACCTCCGCAGTATCTCTCTAACTTGCCCTTCGTTGACCTTATCGCCCGGGTGCAATGGCAGGGCAGGAGGTGGACCCGACACGCCTCCCTGCTCTCTCAACACTCGCACGGAGCGGATCCAAAAGGCGGTTGTATCTCCCTGGTTTCCCTCGCAACCACGGATGCGCTCTTGAATCTCCTCAACGGCAGCCATGGCAGCTCGCTCGCCGGCAAGTATCAAATCATCAATGTGACCGTAATTATAAGCCTGGTGGTTCTGGAGATCGGGAGAAATGATCACATCGGCGCCGGCTAGACTCTCCAGCTTGGGTTCCCGGATCATGATGGTGATGATCTGTTCAGCCAGGGCCCAGGGTTTCTCCAGCTGTTCCCGGGAAGACAACGGAGAGGTGACATCCACGGCCACAACCACGTCAGCTCCGAGTTCTCGCGTCACTTCCACCGGAATGATATCTAATAGCCCTCCGTCCGCCAGCATCATGCTGTCCCGCTCTATTGGGGTGAACACGAGGGGCACAGCCAGCCCGGCTCGGAGGGCCTCACCAAGATCTCCCTCTCTGATAGCCATGCTTTGGCCGGTAACCATATCTGTGACGACGGCTCGAAAAGGAACGTACAAATTGTCGAAGTCTCCTTGAGCTCGGTAGGAAGCTGTCATGGTCAGATCGGCCAAAAGGTCGGACAACTTCTGCGCGGAAGTCAAAGCTGATGGGAGGTTCAATTTCCAACCGCCAAACCTCAGTCGCAGGATGCTTCTGTCCTCGTCCCGTTTCTGCGTTAAGAAAAGACTTGCTCGATGGGGATCGTCGGCAAACATCTGAGGCCAGTCGATCTCCTTAGAGATCCGCTCCAGATCCTCCGGCGAATGGCCCGCGGCGTAAAGCCCTCCCACGACACAACCCATGCTGGTTCCTGCCACCATGTCAATGGGAATGCCCGCGGCCTCCAGAGCTTTGAGGACTCCTATATGGGCGAAACCCCGAGCGCCACCTCCGCTGAGCGCCAGGCCCACCCGTGGACGAGCTAATTCAATCCGATGCAGAAAACCGCCTTGAGGTCCAGATCCTTCCCGATAATGAAGACGGATGGTTTTCACCGATGTCTCCTCAGCTATGGCTCCGGAGACAGAGAGACACATCATGAGTAACAATGATAGGGTTCTCAACACTAGCTCCTGGAGATAAGACCAAAGTTCCTGAAAAATATAGTACGGTTGCGGAGAAGATGCAAGAAACAAAGTGGCGGCGAAATGAGATCAGGCTGGGGCCAGAGGATCCTGCAGCGAACTCGCTTTTTCTATCTTACAATCAGGGGCAAAATAACAATGAAACCATAAACTTCCTTTACCAGTCTCCTGGAGCTGCGCCAGTGAGCCAACGAAACCTCTTTCACAAAAAAGAAACGCCCCCTGGGCATCCATCCCTGAGGGCGCCGTATCTATTCGCGAGCTTCTCACTCTATGCGGGCTTTTTCTCCTTGTCAGCCTTGCTGCTCTCAACCGCTGGCAGAGTGAGCGTGAAAACAGTCTTTTTACCTGCTTCACTCTCCACCTTGATCTCACCGTTGTGAGCGCTGATGATCTGCCGAGTTACGATCAACCTCAGATCCACATCATCGACATCGGCATCGCCAATACGTTTACCCGGGAATACGCCCTGCAGCACCCGCATTCCCGCCTTGTCCAGAGCGCCCTCACGCATATCTACGACGCTCAGTTGGACTCGGCCTCCTGGCTGACTCCCGTTTGCCAAAATGGTTACAATCCCTCCCGAGGGGGTAAAGGAAATGGAGTTGTCCACCAGATGGCTCAAGGCTATCTTCAACTGCTCTCGGTCACCCATGATGTGAGGAAGACCTTTGGCTATAATTTTATTCAGCACTACGCCTCTGTTTTTAGTACTCCGCTCATGCTCTCCGGTCACTCGATCCACAACCTCTTCCAAGCTTACTTTCTCAACCTTTAGATGGGCTGTGCCCATCTGAATGGCCTCTACATTAGCCAGGTCATTGATAACTTGTCCCAGCTTGCTCACCTCGATCCGTAATTTCTCCAGAGAAGCAGCTCTCTCTCCATCATTTGGGCTACCATTCTTCAACTGGCGGATGTGCTCTTCGATGATGTTCAGTGGACTCTTGAGTCCTTTAAACAGGTAGTTCAACAGGTTTATCTCTCGGGTATGATGCACCCTGAGGGTTTCGTGAAACGACTCAAGCCTCGACTTGGCCAACTCCAGCTCCGTGCTCGTCGATTTGGCCTTGAGCTTTAGTTCTCGATTCACACTCTCCATATTGCGGTAATCGTTCACCAGTTTTTTCAGCGCCGAGTCGATACTAACTCTCAGCCCCAGCAGTTTTCTTCGGTCCGCCGGGTCCACTTCAACATGTCCAGCCTTTCTTCGAATTCTCATCGAGCCTCACCTCCGCATTGGCCTCAACCAGATGGCCTAAGATTCGGGGCGGTTCAGATGTTGCTCCACTTTCCTCATCAAATACTTAAAACTACATGGCTTAACTAAATAGTCATCAGCGCCAACAGCGAGATCCTTTTCCCTATCTATATGAGCGGTCAACATGACCAGGGGGATGGTCGCAGTTCTTGCATCCTTCTTGAGAGAGGATACTGTTTTATAGGCATCCAGCCTGGGCTTGCTGTCGTCCAGGAAGATCAGATCCGGTGGGTCTGCCTTGACGATTTCGACGGCCTCTTGACCGGTTGTTGCCGTTCGCACCGCAAATCCTTCCCTCTCCAGCTTTGACTTTAATACCCGCACAGAGATGGTGTCGTTATCAACGACTAAAATCTTTTTGCTCTCCACGTCGTTCCGGGCATCCATCAATCCCATAGGGCCATCTCTTCTTAAGTAGTAATTGCTTCCTCCGCGCGCTTTCGCCTTATGCAGGGCCCATAACCCCGCGTCGAGGGCTTCCTGAACGTCCTCAAAGGAACAGAGCTCCGGAGTGACAACCCCTATGGATAACGCCATCAGCGAAAATCGCCTCATTCTCCCCGTTTTATCTGTGGCTACGATGTATCCACGTTTGAGGTCGCCCTGCGGAAACAGCTCTGGTCTGAGGTCCTCAAAAAGGCGAATCGCCTCTTGGCAGTATGGTTCCGCATAGTCAGGATTCAACAGGACGATGAAATTATCCGCTCTCATATGGCCGAGGTAGAATTCCTTTGGACCGATCTCCTGTTTCACCTGGGTGAGAATGCTACCCAACTGCTGGATGGCCCTATCGCCGAAATCAAAACCATAAACTTCGTTATAGGCCCTAAAATGGTCAAAAGTCAATGAACAAAGCGCAAATTTCTCCTCCCAATCAATACGTCTCTTGATTTCTTTTTTCACAAGCGCGTGACCCGGCAGATCGATCAGTGGACTCTGCTTACCTTCACGGTTGTGACGACGCATAAACGCTTTTACTCTCGCAGTCACATCCTCGAGATTGAACGGCTTGAGAATGTAGTCGTCCGCGCCTCGCTCCAAACCCTCTCGAAATCTCAGCGCTTCGCCGAAGGCAATGAGTAGGATTATAAGGGTTTGGCTCAGGTTGGGTCGTCTCCGGATATATCGACAGACCTCACGGCTATCCCGGCCAGGCAAAGAGGAGTCCAAGATGATCAGATCCGGCTTTTCGGTCTCCACCAGCTCCAAGGTACGCTCTCCCGAGCTGGCCAAGAGGATGTAATAATCCTCTTTAGAAAGCTTAAATTTGAGAAGACGCAGGGCTTCTCCATCGGTTAAAGCCAGGAGAACCTTCTTCACAACTTCCCCCATATACATTCACGCCTCGGTTTACGAAAACTCCAGCGAAATGGACACCTCATCCCTATTGAAAGGGCTCGGGGATCCAAACAACTTTCCCTCCTTATGAGCCCCCGAGAATGCTCCATAACCGTCGCGTATCTAATGTTTTACTTAGTTTCCTCCCAACTCTTCCGAATGAGCAGTTTTCGTTAATACCATCACGAGTTTCTTTTCGCTACAGCTCTTTTGTTTCCCTAACCGCAAATTATGTGCCACTTTTACACACCTGTCTTAGGGTTCCGAATAGATGAACTGCCATAAGGCAACACCTTGAGAATCCTGTCTTCCCAGCATGAAAACATCATGGCAATTGAGATTAATCGCCATATTGTCTTTTGCAATTTGCAAACAAACGGCTTGACTCACAGGGCCTTTTTGAATACTTTCTCATATTGTCTGTTGACATCACGGGATAAGCTCGTGTGAAACAGGATTTTCTTTATCTTAGGGAATCTAGGTAGAATATTCCGTCGCTATTTTCAGAGAGAGATGCCTTCTTAAAACTGCCAGGAAGAGGCTCAAGGCCTTTTCGCAGTGTTGTCTCTTACTTCCATCAACTTTCTCCAATATGAACCTGTAACGAGTGCGCCCGTCCTTTTCAATAAAGAGAGCTTTCGTCCTTAACCGCCGATAAAGGCCCGATTGCGTTTGGATTAAAATGCCATTTTGCGGTTAGCAATCTTTCTAGGGAAGATTCCTTCACAGGGCACCGATGCTCACCAAAACCCAGCTTAAATCCTTACGCGCTCTGAAACAAAAAAGGGGGCGCACCGGACAGGGAAAATTCCTCATCGAGGGCACCCGTCTCTGCCGGGAAGCTCTGATGTCAAACGTGAACTTGGAGCTTGTCCTGTACACTCGCGAAGGATTTCAGGTGCGGGAGGTAAAAGAGGTTGTTGCCGAGGCTCAAAGGCGAGGTGTGCCTAACCTCCGGATTTCACTTCCGGTGCTGAGATCCCTGGCCGACACGGTGACCCCCCAGGGTGTGTTAGCCGTAATACCTCGCCTGTTACCCCAAAGGCTCCCTCACCAGGGAAAGGTGCTGCTTCTGCTGGACCGGGTCCGGGATCCCGGCAATGTGGGCACAGTCATCCGAACGGCAGATGCTGCAGGCGCCGATGGTGTCATCCTCAGCAAGGAATCGGCTGACGCCTTTAGCCCCAAGGTTCTTCGAGCCACCATGGGGTCCATCTTCCACCTGCCAGTGCTCGTGGATGAGGACTCTCGAGATGTTGTGGTCGATCTCAAGAAGAAGGGCTTTCGGATCTACATCGCCGAGCCCAAGGCCAAACGTTCCCACACCCAGGTTAAGTATCCTCGTCGATTCTTGTTGGTGGTGGGCAATGAAACACAGGGGCCGCGCGCCGATCTACGACCCTTGGCGGATGAATTCATCAACGTGCCCATCAGGGGAAGAGCGGAGTCATTAAACGTTTCCCTGGCTACCGGCGTCATATTGTACGAAGCGCTCCGCCAGAGAGAGGGGAGGAAGAGATGATAATATCAGCAATGAGCTGGGCTCGCTGAGAAAGCCGTTTCTCATCGCCGAAACCCTCTGCTCCTCTTAACTCAAACAGGTCTGTCAAATGCGTCCAGCATTATCGATTCTTGCGCCTGCCGCGCTGTTAATCTTGGTGATAGTTCCAGGGACTTTCGCCC
>Ga0209635_10004906_pt1 | contig 10553 bp, 7 predicted proteins | sample DeeMarSWOR230_32_FD_187463 | JGI IMG/M metagenome (GOLD analysis project Ga0209635, IMG submission 187463) | Marine sediment microbial communities from White Oak River estuary, North Carolina - WOR-2-30_32 (SPAdes) (version 2) | ecosystem: Environmental > Aquatic > Marine > Intertidal zone >...
TCCCTCTAAGTTCTTCGCAACTATCTGTAGGTTGGATCTTTATTTCGTATCCTTGATCCCAACGCCATCCTCTATTATTTCCTATAAACAATCCGTGTCCTCCTTTCTCCACTTTTATTTTTGGTATATCCCCATTGATTTGAGTTGTCTCATAGAATAAGTGTATGTTACACGTGATAACTTTAGGGGCTCCAGTTTCTTTGTCTACGAAGACTTTAAAGCACTCGAAATCGTGTTCATGATTGTCTTTTAAAAAATTCAAGAAATCTATTATGACATATTCATTATAGGCATAGTAGTACCAATACTGGTAAACGCTATATCTTTCCCCCTCATGTTCTTCGCTCGGTCACTCATAGCTGTTACTCTAGTCTGTGTTTTTGTCAAGGTAATACTAGACTTCGTTCGCTGCTGGCGCGTGTGCAGGGAATTCGAGAGGGCCGATCTTCTGAGGTTATTTGTGCCCTATGAAATCTTCATGATCTATTACAGCGTTCTCACAGGCTTTGGGAGTATGTTCATTAGAAAAGTACGGTGGAAGGGCGTGGAATATACACGAGGAAAAAGGCTACACGCCACTTAGGGTAACGCGCAATCAGTAACGCGTGATGAGTAGCAACAAGGGTCGTCAGAGTTGTTGAAATCGCTGCACGTGCAACGATTTTAACGACTTCAGCGTGAAACGTTAGGGAGGTTAATATGGGAATATACAAGGCTGTGATCCCCGCGGCTGGGTTGGGAACGAGACTGTTGCCGGCTACCAAGTCTCAACCGAAAGAGATGCTACCCGTGGGACGAAAACCAACAATACAATATGTGGTGGAGGAACTGGAAGCTGCTGGGATTAAGCAGATCCTCATCATAACAGGACAGAAGAAGCGTGCTATAGAGGATCACTTTGACCGTGACACCGAACTGATCAGATCCCTGAGAGAGAAAGGGAATCACGAATTAATAAATGCGCTAAAACACGAAGAGGCGGGCGTACAATTGCTCTATACAAGACAGAGCGAACAGTTGGGCACGGCACATGCAATCAGCCTGGCTGAGAATTTCGCAGATGGTGAGCCATTCGTCGTATGTCTGGGAGATTCCATTATAAAGTCGGCTCAGCCCGGCTCATTTCTGAAGCGGCTTATGGAAACGCATGAAAGAAGAAAGGCCAGTGTTACAATAGCATTTCAGGAAGTTGAGAGAGAGGATGTCGTTAAATACGGCATCGCTGCGCCCGATCCTGAACACTTTGGGGACTCGGAGTTCAGGCTCAAGGGACTGGTGGAGAAACCCTCCGTTGATGAAGCCCCTAGCAATCTGGCAATATCAGCCAGGTACGTTTTTAGTCCAGAGATATTTGATACTATCCGGAAGACTCCTCTGAAGAATGGAGAATATCAGATAACGGATTCTATCAGAATGCTCATGGATAGCCGCGAAGTCTGGGGGTTGAGACTCGGCACCGGAGAAAAGAGATTCGACGTGGGTGGGTTTGAAAGCTATTTCGAAGCTTTCCTAACCTTTGCGCTTGAGGATGAGGGGGTGGGAGAGGATTTCAGAAAGTATGCTATGGATCTTTTAAGTGACTATTCAAAAACTGTAGCATAGTGACTCGTCCCCGCGAATAAACGTGGATGGTATATGAGCTTCTATATTCATCTATATTCATCCGCGATGAACTATATTTTGGATAAAGCATCTGATACCGGAAGAATCTGGCAGCGTTGTGGAGGGTAGGAGATTCTGCATGTCCATAGTCAGGGAAGTGTCCGATCCACGAGGCAGACTTCATCTTTGTCTATTGAGTTCATGCTTCCTTTTGCTGTTTTGCTTTATGGGGACAATCCCCCATACCCCTGAATCGCAGGCCAACGAATTGGTCAACCTTACTCTTCATGACGAGGTGTATACTTTCATCAAAAGGCTAACGGCGAAGAATCTGATCAAAAAGAGGCTGGATACCACCCAGCCGATAGCGCGTCGTGAAATAGCCGAAGCGCTGATTGAAGCTTCAGAAAAACATCAGTTGGGTCAAGTAGAATTAACCGATATAGAGGAAAAGCACCTGAGATATTACCAGTGGCTATTCGGAGATGAGATAGAAACGCTTAGACCGGGATTTCTCGCGCCAACAAAGAGAAAACATACTATTACGCTCAAGGGGAAAGATTACAAAGGCGACTTTGATTTCAAAGCGAAGCAGGAGGTTGCTCACGTTAAACCTGATTCAGGAGACCAGCAAAGCAAGTCTATAACTTCGCTGGATTTCATCTTGCGTGCGAAGCTGGGAGAACAGGTGGGCGTTTCGAGTATCCTGCATGATCGGCTGTTAGCAGGCAGCGCGGATTACAACCCTTATCGGACTGAAGGATCTGCCAAATTCATGGCGGGCGAATCCAGAACCATAAATTCGATGGAGGGATATATCGTCTTAGGTTTGCCGTGGATTCGTATTCAATGGGGCATCGACGAGGATTGGTGGGGGCCAGGTTGGCGTGGCGCTTTGATGCTCTCTGACAATTCGGCGCCGAGGGATAACTTGAAGATTTCCGGTTTATACGGGCCTATCAAATTCACTTATTTTACCGCTATCCTCAGGGAAAACACCCCCGAATATCAGCCGAGATATATGTCTGCGCACCGGCTGGAGTTCTTGCCATATCGGGGGATTAACATCGGTCTAAGCGAAGTCATGATGTTTGCTGACCGGTATGAATTACGCTATCTCAATCCGTTTACCGTTTTTTATATGTCGCAACCAGATGATCTTAGAAGCAACGGGCTGTTAGGAGTTGATTTTGACATAACTTTGCTGCCCGCTATTGAACTGTATGGAGAGTTGATGGTGGATGATCTACAGACAGCCGAGGGGCTGGATATCCTCCGCGTTTGGAATAGCAAGTATGGTATCCTGGCTGGTGGGTATTGGGCTGACCCGCTTGGGTTCAAGGATACGGACATACGTATTGAATATGCCTTTGTCAATCAGTACGCATATACTCACAAATATGACATCACCCGTTATACTTACCGAGGCTTTGTCATTGGACACTGGATAGGGACAGACGCGGATGATCTGTGGTTTGATATAGAGCACTGGTTCACTGATAAACTCCGCGCCTCTCTGACATACGAACGCGAACGCCAGGGCGAAGGCGATGTTGAGAAGAATCACCCGCTCGATCACTCACCAAGACCACCCAAGACTGAGGATATAGATGCACCGGAATATTGGGAGTTTCTCTCCGGGATTGTCGAATCAACCCACTCACTCTCGATGGGTATATCGTATACCTCCATCGGAAGGTACTCTGCGGGCGTGGAATATACCTATTCTCAGATTAGAAACGTTAATCATAATCCTGGAGCAGATGGAGAAGAGCACCGATTGGTAATGAAGGCAGAGTATCGCTTTTGAGGGAAGGGATCAGGGAATAGGGATTAGGCAACAGGGGTTAGGAGGTTTACCCTGATCCCTATTCTCTGATCCCTGATATCGTTCGGGCGCGCAGGGAACGTTTCAATGATTGGAAAGGTTATCGTCTCATTAGCTCTAATATTGGCGTGTGCGTATTTTCTTGTGTTGGCGTGGCTGCTGCTAGGGCTTTTCAAGATAAAACGTAACACTAAGCAGCGGGCATACAAGCCGTTCTTTGTGTCGGTGATAGTGGCCACAAGAAATGAGGAAGAAAATGTGGCTCGCTGCCTCAAGTCTTTACTCGATCAGACCTATCCAAAAGAGCTGTACGAGCTGATTCTAGTAGATGATAAATCCACCGATAACACCTTCTCTATTGCCAGATCCTTTGCCAGAAAAGATGATCGGTTAAAACTGCTAAGTACGACAGAATACCACGCCCTTACGGGAAAGCAACACGCTTTGGACGCGGGTATCCGAGCGAGCAGAGGGGAGATCATTCTAACCACAGATGCAGACTGTAAGCCGCCGCCCAGATGGATTGAAGACACTGTCAGAGAATTCGACCCCGATGTGGGGTTGGTAGCAGGCTATTCTGTGTTTGAGGAAGATATTTCCCATCACGGCATATTGCAGAGAACCTTTGCTAAACTTCAATCTCTTGAGCTGTTGAGCCAATATTTCTTCTCAATGGGCAGTATGTCTCAGGGCATCGCTTGGACCTGCACCGGCAACAACCTGGCATATCGCAGAGAGGTATACAAGGAACTAGGGGGATATGAGACTCTGGGACTCACTGGCCTGGAGGATAACATGCTGCTCCAGTGGGTGGGTAGAAACTCGAATTGGAAGGTGAAACCTGCTTGTAATGTTGTATATACCAAGCCGATGAAGACAGTTCGACGGTTCTTCGCACAGCGGATCAGGTGGGCATCCAGCAGTCTACAGTATAGATTATCGCTTGTAGCTTTCATGGTGATAGCTTATGGTCTAAATCTGGCACTGCTATTTCTGATCGGTCTCAGCGCTTTCGGCGTCATATCATATAAGGAGCTTATTATCTTTCTAAGCTTGAAAATCGTTCCTGAGTTCCTACTGGTCTTGAAAGGATTGACACTGTTTAATAAAGTTGACCTGGTCAGATACTTTCCACTAATCCAGCCGCTTCATGTGATGTACGTGCTTATATGCGGAATCCACGGCTTGTCAGGTAAGTTTGCGTGGAGAGGAAGAAAATACCGCGAAGTGAAAGCAGAAGAAGGCATGCAAAGTGCAGAGTGAGAATTCTCAGGGCTTTTGTTTTCGTTCCAAGGCCACCAGATGATTTGCAGTTTCATTACAAGAATAGCAAAAAGGCTTCAGGGTAAATTCGAGGCTTTCCGGGCCCAGAAATTGAGTATATTCTATAGAGGAATCATTGAGCGCGGGCAAAAAGTGTTGGATTTGGGAAGCGGCAGTGGACATATCGCTCAACAGATTGTCAAAAACCATGATGCAGAAGTCACCTGTGTTGATGTCGTCAATTATAATCGAACGAACCTATCCTTGGTAATCTATGATGGCAGAAACCTCCCCTTAAAGGATGCATCATTTGATGTTGTGCTCCTATTCTTCGTACTTCACCACGCCTCTGATCCAATTCAAGTCCTGAAAGAATCAGTAAGAACCCTCAGAGTTGGGGGCACTATTATTATTCTTGAGGATATTTATAACAGCAGGTTTGAGTGTCTAGCCATTAAGATATTGGATAGAATATATAATCAATCTTTAGACCATGTTGCAACGCCATTCTGTTTCAGAAACGCGGAAGAGTGGGAGCGTGTCTTTGCAGGATCTAATCTTGCTATAGCTTCCAAAAGGTTTTTCCGATGTCTTTATCCGCCTACAATACGGAATGTTCAGTTTGTGTTGACAAAGTGAGGAATCGAGGAGCAGAAGATCCATGCGGAGTGGTGTGCCGTTGAAAGCGGTCTTGCCTATGATCGGAAAGGCTGTAACGGAAGTTCCGGAACTGGTTGTGGATATCGTCCGGGGGCTTTATAAAAAGCATATCTCATCCATTTCAGATTACTACTTGAGCAGCGATGGGCGAAGTAACTCTCTCTGGCTCGTAAGCATGCGGATTACCAACCTCTGCAATCACCGATGCGCTATCTGTGCTCAGTGGGGACAACATGGATACAATTTCGACAGACCAAATTCGCAGATCGCTGAAAGCGTCTCGGTGGAGACGTATCAGAAGATGATAGGCGACATAGCTCACCTCAAGCCACATATCTACATTACAGGCGGCGAACCTTTTCTATATAAAGGGCTGTTGCCGCTTGTCAACTACATGAAGAAGAAGGAACTATGTGTTCAGATCGTAACAAATGGTGTATTGCTAGAAAGATACGCTGAGGAGATAGTAGAAAACGGATGGGATGTCTTATGCGTGTCAATAGACGGCACACGCGAGATACATGACAAATGCAGGGGATTAACAGGTGCTTATGATACTTTGCTCAGAGGCATGGAAAAGATTCAGAAACTGAAGTCCGAGAGAAGATCGCCCAAGCCATACATCATCACATTGACGACAATATCCAAAACGAACGCAAATGTCCTTGTGGAATCCCTTGAGCAAGCAAAACAGCTTCAGCCAGATGCAATGGTACTATATTACTCGTGGTTTACCACCGAGGAGATAGGACAGAAGCACGTGGCTATTATGCAAGAAAAACTGGGCTGCTTGCCTACCGCGTGGAAGGGCTATGTTTTAGATAGAGAAGGGATGGATTTCGGAGCACTTGTCGAGAACGTTAAACGTGTCAAATCCACGAAATTTGGTTGTCCTGTACTATTTGTCCCAAACTTGAAAACAAAGGATGTGCCGAGGTATTATCTGGAACCGGACAACCTCTTCGGCTATGAGAAGTGCGTCGCGCCGTGGTTCATGGTAGATATTATGCCCAATGGCGATGTAGTAACCTGTCGCGACCATCCTGACTACGTTGTGGGAAACATACGCGATGACAGTTTGGTAAATATCTACAACAACGAAGAATACAGGGCGTTTCGAAAAGCTCTCAAAAGCTGCGAGAAGGGGCTGTTTCCAATTTGTGCGCGGTGTTGTGGATTGATGGGATATTAAGGGAGGTAACGAGTGACGGGTGACGCGTAACGAGGGATGGGTAAACTGGTCACTCGTCACTCGTCACCCGTTACTCGTGACTGGTTTATGGTAAAAGCGCTACTATTTGCAATGCCTGACAGTGTTCCGAGGTTTGACGCGGCCACCTTTGTGCCAAATCTTGGAATAGTTTCGATTGCGGGCAATGTTGATCCTGATGTCTGCGATGTCAAAGTAGCTGATCTGCTGTTAGTCAGGCGAAGGTTAGAAGATTACGTTCTTGGGTTGCTGCGCAAACAATCTCCTGACCTGGTGGGATTGAGCTGCATGAGCTTCCAATATCGCAGCGCTCTCAAGCTGGCGAAACTAGTGAAGACTTATGACAAAAATATTCTTGTAGTGATAGGCGGATATCATCCAACGTTGATGTACGATGAGATATCAGAATCTCCCGGAGCCGGGTTCATAGATTTCATCGCGCGTGGCGAAGGCGAAGCGACTTTCAACGAATTAGTAACTGCAATGGATGCTGGGAGGGGATATGATAAAATCGCAGGGCTATCCTATAAAGCAACCGGCGTTTTCCATCACAATCCGCCGAGAGGTTTGCTGTCGCTTGATACTATTCAACTGCCCAAACGTGATGCAAGACTGATTACAAAGGGGTTCCACGCTTTCGGTTTGCCAGCAGATGCCATCGAAACTTCCCGTGGGTGTACATATAACTGTAAATTCTGTTCGATCAGCCATATGTATGGTAGAAGCTTCAGAAAATACGAAGCAAGCAGAGTCATCGCGGACATCAAGAACGCATACGACCACGGCGCCAGGTCGTTGGGGATTATGGACGATAACATTACACTTGACCTGGAAGCGCTGGAGACGTTATGTGAGGAGATAGCGGCAGCGAAGTTGAACTCGATCCACTACTCTGTCCAGGCCAGCGTCAGAGGTATTGCTCACAGCGCGAGACTCGTTAAGAAGATGGCTGATGCAGGGGTGAAGCTAGTCTTTCTGGGCATAGAAAGTGTATCGAAGGCAAACTTGGATTTCTTAGGGAAGCAAACCACAGTGCCGGACGACACTCGAAAAGCCGTAAAGTATCTCAGGGACAACGGAATCATCTGCGCTGGCGGATTCATCGTAGGCAACCCCGATGATGACGAGGGCTCGCTATGGCATACTTTCAGTGTTGCACGGGATCTGGAGATCGATATGCCCATTTTCTTTATTTTAACGCCACATGCAAAAACACAAATACGTAAAGAGCTTATCGCGGAGGAATTGGTCACGAATACCGATGATTTTTCAACCTATCATGGGTTCTCCGCAAATATCAGGACAAAGTATCTGACTTCAGAAGAGATCGATGGAATTGTAGAGGAAATGTATGACGCGTATTACACCGATCCGGATTATCTCAGGTTTACCCAAGTGCGAAAAATCTATCCTGCATACTTCTGGAAGGCAGCAGTCAAACAGCTTCCATCGGCTGTGCTGGATCGAATGAAAGATGGACTGAGGACTAAGAGCCTATCCGGAAAGTCCTAATCTCCATACGCTATGCGCTCAATCGACGGACTTTTCGGATAGGCTCTAAGAGCGTTTCTGAAAAGTCCCATTAGGGACGTCATGTTTGTAGATCTGAATGCTTCCACGTCTGTCTTAGCCCCGTAGGGGCGGCATGTAGCACATTTCGCTCCTGACGGAGCTTGGATTCCTGAAGAGAGCACAAAACACTATAAACATTTCGCCCTTACAGGGCTTGTTTTGATAGAATTTCGACTTCTCAGACATATTCTAAGAAAAGATAACGTGTGATCGGTACGCGTCACGAAGGAGCGTTCGCTCGTCACCCGTTACCCGTCACTCGTTCCTCTTACTTGAATATTGCCCCACCGAACCTTTTCTGATATAATATCCAGCAATATCCAAGATTGTCTTATGTGTGACCTACATCTCGCACAACTGATTACTGATCACTCATTTGACGGAGCCATGTAGATGCTACAACAAACTGCTTTGATGCTGGTAGCAGGACTGATATTCCTATTTTTCTTCACACCGGGTCATGAGGAAGCCCATGTAGCAAACCCAATGCTGACTATCCTTCTGCTGGCGACCTTTACGTTTCTTGCCCCCTTGTTATCGTATTTCTTCGGCAGGAGAGCCATTAGGCGGATCACAGATGATAGGGCCAGGCAGATCAGACAGCTTCAGAACTCAAGGCGCTACACATTACTCTTTGGAATAATGGTGCTTGCCGGGTTTGTGTTTGAGGTGTATTATCTGCGACTTCCGGTTCTTGTGAATAGAGCGTTTGCCTTCCTGACATTTGAGAACAGTCGCACGTTTATAGGCATAATCCCGTTGATAGTCGCTATTCTGCTGACGCGGCTCGCCATATTCGAGCTAGATCGACAGGTTAGGAATACCTCATGGACCAGGAAAGAGTTCCTCGCCCTGAATTTGAAGCTGATGATATTTCCACTCTCACCGTTTATAATATATCTCTTCATAGGCGATGTCGTGAATCATTCGCCCATATCTGTGAGAATATTCTTCATAGCCCACTCTTACATATATTGGGTAATAATGCTTGCCATCATTGTGATCATGTATATCAAAGCACCATCCTTCGTGCGCAGGATATGGGTGACACGTTCGCTTCCAGCCGGGGAGATCCGTAACAGAATAAGACTTTTGGCGGAGAGAGAGAATATCAAATATCGGGATGTCCTGGTCTGGAGCACGGCTGGTGGGAAGATAGCCAATGCCGGTATGGCTGGTCTGCTGCCAGGATCCAGATATATCTTTCTGACTGATGCTCTGCTAGGTAACTTCACCGTGGACGAGATGGAGACAATCGTAGCGCACGAGTTCGGCCATATAAGATACAGACACACTCTGGCATACTTGGTGCTCTCCTTCGGCTATCTGACATTCTACGTCCTCCTGTACGTTCGCCTTCTGCCTATCATCGAGAAACTGCATCTTGGCACTACTTCCATTGCTTTCCTCGGCGCCGCAACGACTCTTCTGGCCTTCTACGTATATTTCATCTTCATTTTCCGATATCTATCTCGGAGATTTGAGCGACAGGCTGATCTCTATGCTGTGGAGAGCACAGGGAAGCCAGAAGTTTTCAAAAGTGCTCTGATGAGGTTGGCCGCGATCAATTATATCCCGCGGCGCGCGCCGTGGTTGATTGAACTCGTCCGAACCCATCCCTCAGTGTCCCGGAGATTGGGATTTGTGGACAGAATTGCACAAGGAGATCCTGACGCTATAAAATACAGACAGCCGCTTCTTGGTTTCGGTCGGGTGATTGCTCTGGTGCTGCTCGCGTTATCATTGTTGTTCATTGCCAATAAAGAAGCTCTTCTCCCACCGGGCGATGTGCACTATGAGATGGGTCGCCAGTATGCTATTGAAGGTATGGTTGATGAGGCGATCATGGAATTCAGAGAGGCCGCACGCGCCAATCCGCAGAGCGAACAGATACACTACGCCCTGGGAATTCTTTACGCTGAGAAGGGTACTATGGAAGCGGCTATAAGGGAACTGGAGAAGACTCTGGAGATCAATCCCAAGAACGCCGCCGCGCGCGAGAAGTTGAAGGAAATGCAGTCCGTAGCAGGTGACGAGTAACGAGTGGCTGATCTTGGGTTGCCTATTGTCCACAACTGAAAACTCAAAACTGAAAACTGGTATTCAAAAATACTTGTGTTTCTTTCATACCTTTTATCCACCTTTTTCCTTCATTTATAGGCAGTTTTCTGATATAATAATATTGACTCCCTTCAAACACGGGGTAGGGGAATCCCACGAAAGGAGTATCTTATGGGCAGACCCAAAAAACTCAAAGATAAGACGACGAGAACCAATCTTGTCCTCACTGACAAGGGCGTAAAGATGCTCGACACCATAGCCCGCGTCATCGGCGCAACTTCCAGGAGCGAAGCTCTCAGAATGTTAATTCTTGAAAAATACAGAGAGGTCATGTCGCCGCAAACGGGCATCGCAACG
>Ga0209635_10004913_pt1 | contig 10547 bp, 7 predicted proteins | sample DeeMarSWOR230_32_FD_187463 | JGI IMG/M metagenome (GOLD analysis project Ga0209635, IMG submission 187463) | Marine sediment microbial communities from White Oak River estuary, North Carolina - WOR-2-30_32 (SPAdes) (version 2) | ecosystem: Environmental > Aquatic > Marine > Intertidal zone >...
CAGTAGATGTAGCCACCGGCTCCTCCTGTGTAAAACTTTCCGTCCCATATAATATACGGTCGCTCTGCACCTGAGCCATATAGGTTCATGTAATATTCAGGTTCAGTTGGACCACTCATAAACTCGCCGGTGTTAGTGCTGAAGAAATAGTGCTGTCGTTCCCATTTTGCCCAAATAGCCGAAACTCCATCCTTTAAGCTGGTGGTTTCATACTCTATTACTGGCCGACCTGTTTCCCAATCCGCTGGAGCATCCCAAGTTTTACTGAACAGCACTGTTCCTTCCTGACCTGAGTCCAAGTTTATAGCCCAGGTATTGACTTCTGTATAGTCATATTGGAGACCAAATATCTTTCCATTCCAGACATCTGTGTACTGAGGTCTATCACCGAAGGCAATTTCACGAACCGCTCCTCCTCCACCGGGCAAGTCTTTGGGGAACGTAAAGTTAGCTATGTAAGCACGCTGGGCATTTGCTCCCGCAGTTTCACCTAGGTCAGTAAGCTGGTCACTTGCTCCCGCTTCATCCACTGCTGCTGCATCATACGTAGGATATCTTGATTTGTAAATGTTGCCTTCGGGAGCCCAACTGCCCCGGATTGTGCTGTCTACGTCGAAAGGCGTGATAAGATCTGTCATACTCCATATGTAGCCCTCTCCTGTATCCCAGTCAAGGTTTACACGGTAGATCCAGCCGTTTGATTCATCAAAAACGGTGGTGCCAGGGGGCACGTTCTCGACTGTAAATTCCCATTCGCCAGTGTATGGGTCAAATGCATACCAATCGTCACCAGGGACCACTCTGAACCCGAAAGTGCCGCTGGCTGCCCAGATATAATCGTAGATCGCATGGTGATTATATCCTGCCCATTTCAGATTCTGACCAAAAAGTATGCCTAGGTTATCTTCCTCGGGCGAGCTCAGTGTTTTCGTCCATAGTTCTTCACCAGTTCGCAAGTTTACAGCAGTATAATACCGAGGGACATCGGTGGCGCGGTGGCAGTAGATAAGTACACCGTTGATTATCAGTCGATTATCCCATTTGCCTTCGTACGCATCTCCATGACTAAATGACCAGTCTCCCATCGTTCCTCCTGCTTGACCTCCCCATGTCAGAGGTTTTGCCCAGAGTATATGAGCGGTTTCTGGTGCCTCATCGTTGCCAGTAACGGCTCTTGGACCTCTTTTGTCTGCCCACAGCCAGCTTCCTGAAAGCACTTGCCATTCTCTAAGTTGTGCGTCTATTGGGCGTGTCCAGTATTCGCTGGGAAGAGGTTGACCCGGATAGTAGGTTATTGCTTCTTCCTGTACGACAAGTTCGAGTACTTCGCTTTCGCTAGCCAACATTATAGTGCCTGCCGTGTATACATCGGTACCACGGCTGTAAGTCCATTTGAGCTCCTGTTCAGGGAAGTGTGTCTGGCAATAGTATGTACCGGTCATGGTAGGTGTATACATTGCGCCTGTTCCACCAGTAGAGTCAGTTCTGATGTTATCAATAGTATCAATTTGGCCGTCGGGTCTCTCAATAGTTATGCTTAGGCCTTCCCAACCCATCTCTACGCTACCTAGCTGTAGGAAAATTCCGACGTGGAACAGCACTGGCTGATTGATGCCTACTGGGTTAGGTACAGCACCAAGGAAAGGATAGGTCGCTCTAGTTTCTTGCGCGATGGCTGATGGCATAGCAACTAATGTAGCAGATATTGTTAATAGTAGAATTAATGCGATAGTAGGAAGTTTTGTTTTATTATGTATTTTTTTCAATTTTTTCACCTATTTGAGGTTTAGATTTGAGTTAAGATAGTTATGTATAGAAACTACTCCTCAACTCAAATCGTATATATTATTAGATTTTTTTTAAAACTTTCGTTCATTTTCTAAACATTATATGGCGCAAAGCGTGGGAAATTGGTTAATCAATCTTGCTAATAAGGTCTTAGCGGCATTCCCCTTTTTTCTATTTTTTCTAGATTAGCTGCGCGTACGAGACGTTTGGGTTTGGGGTTTAAATTTTAACTCTCCCGAAAGGAATGAGGACGGAATATTTTATTGCACAAAAATTTTATCATTTGAATCAATCTATGAATGTTGTTAAGAGTTAACGAATTATGTTTGGTGTTTTAGTGGTGGAATGAATGTCGCAGGCATCAAAGCCCGTAGGCTTTTTTGGTAGGCTATCTGCGCGAGGTATGGCGTTGGGTCACAGAGGTTTTTATAAAAATACTGCAAGAATCCTTGATCTGCAATCAAATGATGTACTTCTTGAAGTAGGATTTGGTTCAGGGATGTTTATTAAAAAATATGCTTCACATGTTTCAAGAATTTCTGGTTTAGATTATTCTGAAGATATGGTGAAATTGGCGAGTAGCATCAATAAAGACCTGATTGAATCGGGAAAAGCGGAATTTAAACACGGAAACATATCGAATCTTCCATGGGGTGACAATATGTTTTCCGCTGTGGTGGGGATTGAAACGTTTTTCTTTTGGCCAAAACCTGAAGAAGCTCTTAGGGAAATTTTCAGAGTTTTATTGCCTGGTGGCAGATTAGTGCTTGAAATGGCATATAATAAGGATGATGGAAAAGACCACACAAAAACCATAGAAAAACATAAACTGAAATTGTATAGTGGCGAAGAAATGGAAAAGCTCCTCAAGAAAACTGGTTTTAGTAAAATTTCTGTTGAATATTATAAGAGCTTGTGGATTCCTTTCAAAGGGCATGTTGTTCCTAAAGGTATGATTGTGAAAGCAATGAAATCATAATTTGGGTTTGGGTGCGCGCTGTGGATGCATGATCTATATATAAGCAATCTTTTTATCTAATGTCGTTAGAATTCCCAAAAAAGGGTTTAGGTTGGGTTGTTAAATTATGGTTATCTCTAAAAAGGCTAGCACGTCAGTCAGTAGAAGAATATTTACAGTTACTTATCTAATTTTGTTAGCGGTTACCGCGGTTGTCAGTTACTTAGGTTATTCAGCTATAATGGAACTGCAAATTGGCCAAAACACTCTTCAGTCAAAGTACGATGGCCTCAGCTCTAAATACGTTGATCTTCAAGCAAACTTCAGCGAACTACAAAACAGCAACAGCGAGCTTAATTTTCAACTCACCAATCTACAGTCTCAGGTTTCCTATCTGGAATCCCAGCACAGCATGCTTAAGGCTAATCATTCTGCTCTGCAAGTCCAGCATGAGATGCTTCTGGCTGATCATTCTGCTTTGCAATCTCAACATAACATGCTTGAGGCCAACTATTCTGCTCTGCAAGTCCAGCATGAGATGCTTCTGGCTGATCATTCTACTCTGCAGGCAAACTACACTGAATTTTTGGCTGATTATAGCCAACTTCGATCGACCCCTTTCAGTTACCTTGTATTCACTGATGGGAACGGAAACTACTATGCCGAAAATGGGGTAACGAAAACTATTGAATATTCAGGAACAGATTTGGCATCCATTTTGAACGCTGTGCTTACTCAAGGAAAAACTTGTTTTTTTCTTCCAGGTGAATATTATTTAAAATCAACAGTCAATGTTTTTGGTAACGATGATGTATCAATTTCTGGTTCTGGATTAGAAACATCAATAATTCAGGTGCCTTCAGACATTTGTGCTTTTAATATTACGGGAGCAGGTTCTGATGTGCACAATGCCAGGTTCAGTATGTCAAACATTGCTATAAATTCAACAACTGTTAGTACGCAACCAGCAATTTTCGTAAAATACATGAATGACATTAAGCTTAGTGATCTTTCGGTAATGGAATTTAATGTTGGTTATGATATTGAGTTTACACAGAAAGTGAATATTTACCGGTGTAAGGTCTGGAGTAATAGGACTTCTTTCTCAACTGGATTCAAATTTGTTGGGTATTCACTTGATATTTTCTTGACTGACACTATTGTATTGCATAATCAGCCCTCGGGTGTGGGTTATTCTTTTGAGAGTTGTGATTCAATTACGTTAATGGATGCAATTGCTAATCCAACTGTGTCTTCTTATGGGGATGGTGGGTATGGATTCTTTTTTTTCAACTGTCATTGGGTTAATCTTTTAGGTACTATCTCTGATGGAAATGGCAGTCATGGATACTATTTGAGCAGTGGATTCAGGTATTACTTTACTGGTGCTTGGGCTGGTTCAAATTTTGGAAATGGATTACAGAGCGATAGTGCAGAGCATATACTGCTTTCTGGTTGTTCTTTCTATACTAACCACATAGATGGAATTAAACTGAGCAATTCCTCCGACACTACAATCTCATCTGTAATTTCTACAGGCAATGCTGAGTATGGTTTGGAAGTTTCGAACACAAAGGGCATAACAGTTACATCATCGGTCTTAACCCAAAATGGCAACAAGGGCATATTTTTGGATGAAGGAAACAGCTACGCACTAATACAAAACAACAACTGCAACGACAACTTAGACTCCTCCTTCGACATATACATAGCAACACCGCCCGTAAGCTTCTCTTCGCTAGTAGCAAACAATTTTGGAAGAATATACCAAACACCTTAAATGAGCAAATAGAATTCGAAAATCGAGGTTGCAGGCTTGGCTGTAGAACCTAATTGGATTATCTATGGCAATGATATGCGCGTGTGAATGGTATCAAAAGTATTAATAGTAGACTTGGCAAAATTGCTGCTTGAATGGTTCAGATTTGGTCAGGCTGTCTGTTGACTGATTGGACGTTGCAAACTCCAATTTATCTGCACCAAGTTTCAGTGAGGAGAATGATATGAGTTGAATAACATAGAAGTGGATTCGGTGACTAAACGGTTCGAGGATCTTGTAGCGGTTGATGATCTCTCTATTAGTGTTGCAAAAGGGGAGTTGCTCGGTTTGTTGGGTCCCAATGGAGCGGGTAAGTCAACCCTTACAAAGATGATTTCTGGGATGATTAATCCAACGTTAGGTACAATCAAAGTGGGAAACTTTAGTGTTCAAGATGAGTCTATAAAGGTTAAAGAGATACTGGGTGTTGTTCCCCAAGACATTGTTTTGTATGATTATTTGAATGCCAAAGAAAATCTGGCTTTTTATGGTAGACTTTATGGTTTGTCAGGGAGAAAACTTAGTAACAGAATCGATGATCTTTTGCGTTTTACGCAGCTTGATGAGAAGGCGGTGAAGCGTCATGTTTCTACCTATTCGGGAGGAATGAAGCGGCGAGTGAACATTGCTGCTGCTCTGTTGCATGAACCTAAGGTTTTATTGCTGGATGAGCCGACTGCTGGGCTTGATCCCCAGAACAAGCATGCTCTTTGGGAGATTATTCAGTCATTGAACAGGGAGGGAAAGACTATCGTTTTGACGACGCATATTATGGAGGAGGCGGAGGAACTTTGCAGTAGAGTAGCAATTATGGATCATGGCAAAATTATTGCGTTAGGTAGCCCAAGCGAGCTGATTAAGAAAGTTAAGATGGAAAACACCATTACTGTGGTTCCTGACATCGTATCATCCAGGCTAATTGAACAGATTAAAGGCATTTCCAGTGTCAGAAAAGTTTACACTGCCCCTAGCGAAAACGAAGAGAATGAGAGTATAAAGGTGATTACTGACTGTCCGGATGAAATACTTCCTGATGTTGTGTCCACGATTGTGAATAATGGGACAAAGGTGTTGTCTGTTCAGCTTTCTCGGGTAACGCTTGAAGATGTGTTTATTATGCTCACGGGAAGAAGTTTGAGGGAGTAGGGAACAAGATGAAAATTGGGAGAGCCTTTAATCAGGTGGCTGCAGTTGCAAAAACTGATTTTCTTGGAGTCTTCAGAAATAAAACTGCGATTTTTTTTACGTTGCTTTTTCCGTTGTTTTTTATAGTGATTGTTGGGTTCACTTTTGGTAATACGGGCACAGGAGATTTAAGCCGTATTGTTGTAGGTGTAGTTAACCTTGATGGCGGATTGGTTGCAGTAAACGCTACTGATTCAGGCAACAGTACAATTGGTGATCTTTTTGTTCAAGCGATGGAGAGTGCAAATTTTACGGTTAATGGCTATGAGGAGTACGGTGATAGAGAAGAGAACGGAACAGCTGCTTATGCTATTAGCCGAGGGGATATCGATGCGATTATAGTTATTCCCGCTAACTTCACAGAGACCCTTGCTTTCCAATACACAGATAACAGTGGAATGCCGATTCCAACAAGGGCTCATCTAGAGCTTTATATTGATCCAACCTATCCCACCAGCTCCCAGATAACCCAACAAAGCATTCTCGGTTTCACCTCAGGGTTCGTGAAAGAGTACCAGCAGGTCGCCGTTGAGCAGACTCCGCCGAACATGCAAGAATTCATTAGAGTAATCGCTGATCCCATCATAGTTACAATAGGCGAAACAAAAGGCACACGGGAGTTACCGTGGATTAATTATATGGTTCCCGGAACATTGGGGCTTGTTCTCATTTGGAGCGGATTAAATCATGCCTCCATGACCATCGCAACTGAACGCACCAAAGGGACTTTTCAGCGGATGGTAATCGCTCCTGTCTCTCCGATGGTTGTTCTGTTGGGGAAGCTCATCTCAGCCATGTCCATAGTTTACATGTCCGCGTTTATTATGCTTCTGAGTGGTGTTCTGCTCTTCCAGGTTAATCTCTACTGGAATATTCCCGTCATAATTTTGGCGATCTTTTTGGGGGCGCTATCAGCGATTGGAATTGGGTTAATAATCTCTTCCATCACCAAGAATGAAGAGGCAGCTAATTCCATTGCGGTAATAATCAGTGTTCCGCTCCAGTTCTTTATTGGCGCTTTCTTTCCGCTTAACATAATGCCAGAGGCTGCTCAAGTCTTCGGCAATGCTCTTCCTTTCACAAAACTGGTCAATGCAATGCAGGAGATTATGACAAGAAATCTGCCTTTTGACGCTGTAATTCCAGAGATGCTCTACCTAACCGCCTCAGGTCTGATCTTGTTTACTTTAGGAACAATAGCGTACAGAATAACTCTGAAGAGACTCTGAAAGCAGCACCTGAAATTTACCCCCCAAACTTCGATTCTAGATAAATCTTCTTAGCAAAAAAATCATAAAATTGGGAATACAAGGAATTAAGGTAAACTTTCTAACATTTGTTTCAGATTTTGTCGATATTGGAAGAAAGCATCTCGCCCTTCATCTGTAAGTTGAAGTGCAGTATGAGGTTTTTTGCCCAAGAATTCCTTGGTGACTTTGATGTATCCTTTATCTTCCAACTTGCTTATGTGTGATGATAAGTTGCCCCAGGTTAGCCCTGTTTGACGTTGTAGAAAAAGAGCATCTGCGCTATCAACTACATATAGATACGACATAATTGTTAGTCTTGCAGGTTCATGTATTATCTTATCTATTTCTGGAATGTAAGGTAATTCATCTTTGGATTTATTGTTCTTCATCTATGATTTCAACCATTTAACTTGCAGCTGGAAGAGGATATTTACGTATGAAGCTGATTAGCATTGTTAATCCGGTGAGAAGAATCAAAGTCCCTATCAAGATTATGTAATAATAGAGAGGATAGGACAGAAAATAGCCAATACCAAACGTAACAAAAGTCAGCAAAGCATATGCATACATGCGTCTCGCTCTGAAAGTGTAACCGACAAAACAGAACAGAGAAGCCACAAATAATCCAATGACAATCATATAATTCTCAAATGCAAAAAGTACCCATACAGGTGGGCTTCCTCCTGCAGTCTGCATAAAGGCTACTAACCCTAAAATATTCAAAAGTACCCCTAAACTTACTGCCACCCAAACCATTTTCTTATATCTTTGTTGAGGGAATTTTACAAAGCCAATTCTTGGAACTGTGACAGCTCTTTTTGCACCGGCATAGATTGAAGCTGCAATTAAATAGAATATCCATCCAAACCAAGCCATATCCACAATTATCCACCCCGCAATGCTCAAGATGAAGATTGCAATGAGAATATCCAGTATTCCATCTTGGTGATAAGACGTGTATGCTTTTCGCTCAATGTCTTTTAAGTTTATTTTCTCATTCATTACATACCACTGAAAAGCACAATGTACTTTGTTCTATATAAAGCTTTGTATCACAAAGTAATTTGAATTATTAACAAAAGATAACCACATAATTAACGTGAATATTTCTGATTCGATCGATCCTCCATTATTTTTCCTCTTTTAAAAGGACAATATAGTAAAGCGTTTTTGGATTTGGGACCTTAAATTTAACCCCAAACCAAAGTATCCGTCTCTTTTGTCCCGCATATACTCAGTTGTAGATCTCAAAATCCTAAAGGAAAGATTTGGACACAGAAATATAAATCGCTATGCAGTGAGCTTTAGAATGAGAAAATGCTTTAATAAATGAAGTATTTTATTGGTGTGTTTGTGGGCTTGTGGCTCAGTTTGGCTAGAGCGTTCGGCTGATAACCGAAAGGTCGAGAGTTCAAATCTCTCCAGGCCCACTTTTACATTTACCTAGACCGCTGTTTGTTTTGACTTCGTTAAATTTCTGCGCTGCTAAGTGTATATATGTCATTGAGTTTTTGTTGATGTGAATTGGAATCAGAACACTAATCTACTGCTAACTTTCTATTCAATGCTAAAACAGACGTTTCAAGTATTATTAGCTCACAGCCCTAGGTAATTTGTAACTATGCATTTGTTTAACTTAAGATTTTTTCCACTTCTTCCTTATCTGCGTCCATAACATACTTAATTCCTGATGCTTTTGCGGCTTCAGTAGTTAAAGCGATGATATCATCTCGAGTGATATTCTGAAGCGCGAATTTTCGGGCTCCACACATTAACTGTTTTAATCCTTGGACCAATCTCTGATTGTATGTGTAAAGACCCATAGCCCCTGTAGGAAGTTCTTCAAATTTTTTCCCGAGCTTTTTCTTCAACCTGCTTGCTTCGACAAATACTGACTCGACAGCGTTTCCGTATCTTCCGTAGTAGATAGGCAGATTTTCTTCTGTAATTCTCTGACCTACATTTTTGCCTACCATTGCTGCGGTGAGGGGGGCTCTAGCCACACCTACAGCTTTCACGTAAGGTGAACCAAGAGCCATAGCCTTAAAGATTTGATCTTCCAATGTGATGCCTCCCGCGAAGGCTATGCTGGGTAGATATTCTCCTTTCTTTGCTAGTCTATCTGCATATTGGTAAGTTAGTGACCATATTTCTAGGCAGGGTATTCCCCACTCGTTCATCATTCGCCAAGGACTCATTCCTGTTCCTCCGCCTGCGCCGTCAACTGTAAGTAGGTCAATTTTAGCCTCTGAAGAGAATTTTACAGCCCTTGCCACATCTGCCGGTCTGTAAGCTCCGGTCTTTAGGAAAATATACTTTGCACCCAAGCTTCGCAAATCTTTCACTCTGTTTAAAAAGTCCTCTCTGTTAACCATGCCAACTCGGGAGTGCCTTTCAAACTCTGTAAATTGTTTTTTCTTAAATGCCTCAATAACGTCTGGGTTCTCGGGATCGGGAAGAACTATGTATCCTCTCTTTTTCAGAAGCTGCGCTTTAGCTAGGTCCTTAATTTTAACTTCGCCGCCAATATCCTTGGCGCCTTGACCCCATTTTATTTCAACTGCATCTACTTCCAAATCTAAAATTGCATACTCAAGAACCCCAAGCCTTGTATCTTCTATATTAGCTTGTACAGCGATGGTGCCATAGCCTTCTGTTTTCCATTCATTATAGACTTTCACTCTACCTTCCAATTCTGGAGAGTGAACAATTTTTCCATTCTTAATTTTTGAGTTAACATCCATGCCGCATACATTTTCTCCTATCACTTGCATGGTTCCTGATATTGCGGCGCCGATTGCCAATTCTTTCCAGTTGTCCTTTGCGATTTTTGTTGAGCCAAGGGCGCAGGTGAACCATGGAACTTTCAATCTTATGCCTTTGCCTTGACCAATTTTGGTTTCCAAGTTAACGTTAGGAAATATTGCTTTATCACTGTCAGCTTCAATACCAACGGCTCCTACGGCTGTTCCTAAGATGTTAAAATGGGAAAGGTTTATGGGATAGTCCTTTTGTGATGCGGTGGTTATTAATCCGAAAGGGGCTGGGTAGATAACTTCGCTGCCTCTTATAGCGGATTTGGCAACTTCACAAGGTCCTGGGCATCCATCTACACAGGTGACGCAGAGTCCACTTATTGGGGATGGGTCTGTTCGGTTTTTAGTTAGGGTTGCTGGGCTTGCATTTGGTTTTGAATAACTCATATTATTTTTTCTCCTTTTTTACACATGCTCCACATGATTTTTGTGTACACATGACTTGGCCATATTCTTCTAAACACTGGGGGGTTATGATAAGACACGAATTGCACAGCTCTCCGGGAGATTTAACCCCACGACACTGCAGGTTTACTGCAGGACAGATGTACATGCATGCGCCACAGTTGCGGCAGATGTCACTGGCCATGCGGAAGGGGGTAGTCACTTCCCTTTTTTGGCCTCTGCCCACGAAACCTATGGCTCCGCTTCCCATCTGTTCATTACACATCCTTACGCATAATCCACATAGGATGCAGTCTTCATTTTCCATCTTGAATCTAACTTGCTCT
>Ga0209635_10004915_pt1 | contig 10545 bp, 9 predicted proteins | sample DeeMarSWOR230_32_FD_187463 | JGI IMG/M metagenome (GOLD analysis project Ga0209635, IMG submission 187463) | Marine sediment microbial communities from White Oak River estuary, North Carolina - WOR-2-30_32 (SPAdes) (version 2) | ecosystem: Environmental > Aquatic > Marine > Intertidal zone >...
CGGAGGGGAGGTCGTAATGAAGAAGTATACTCATGCCTGGCTGGCCTTTATGGCCATCAAGAGACTGGAGAACGTAAAGCTCTCGGCCACCGACCGCAAATACGCCGACAGCCTTATCAACTGGTTCATGGACCACAGAGACGATGTAACGCAGGGTGCCTGGTATCCCGATGCGGTCATCATGGATATGGCCAACAGCCACGTGCTCAAGCTTACACCCTCAGTCGATGCCAAGAATAAGTTCAAAAAGCTCCCCACGACCTACCTGAACTACAAATACGGCAAGGCCTCACCTCTCAGGCAGCAGTCCTTCACTGTCGACAAAGACGACAACCTGCCCGACCGTTGTGAGTCAATCGCACATTCCGTTATCGACCACCTGAAGATGCAGGAAATGGAAGACAAAGGCTCTTCCGTATCTCCGACAGACAACCAGGTTGCGCTCCTGCTTTTCATGCTGAGTCACTACATCGCCGATGCGCACATGCCCTTCCACTGCGACAGCCGGAGGTTCTCTGAAGGAATTAACCTCCACGGTGACATAGAGGGCGAGTGGGAGGATGCCATCATGGACTGCTACCCACCCGACACAAGCAACGAGCGGTTCTATTACGACAGGTTCGGCTACCCCTTCAAGAACCCGAACAGTAACCCGTCACACCAATTCTTTCTTGACAAGGTAGATAATGAGCTAAGTGGTCGGAAGTTTATCATGTCGTGGGGGGCTAGTAACGGCAACCTGTGGGACTTCATGAGTGCCATCTGCCAGTACTCCTACCTCCTGTCCTACCGCTTCATCCCTCAGGGATACGACCACACTAACGTGACTGCGCAAAACTGGCGGCGGCCTCTTGGCTCGATATCAGTTGAGGACTTTGGTGTTGCCTCCATCTCCGATGCGATTGACTCGATTGCCCGCGCCTGGTTTAGGGTCTGGCGTAGGTATAAAAAATGGGAAAAGAAGCAAAGGACCAAGAAATAGCCCCCTACCATACTACTCGAACCAGCTTAAGTTCCTAAAGCGTCTCTTTTGTCCGGTTCCACAGGTAGGCGTACCTCTGGCGGTCGGACATGACGAGCCACCTTACCCGAAACAGAATCTCCCTGATGCCTTCAGTAATTGCTGCCCTCACGAATATCACCCCCACCTTATCTAAAAACTATAACGCTGTAACGTCCGAAAGGTTAGCAACAATGCAGAAACTCGCAAAACTAGTACGGATGTGCTATAATACCTGACGACGCTACAGCGGAGACAGGATATGGCCAGCCGAACCATCATGCATATCGACCTCGATGCCTTCTTCGTCTCGGTGGAGCAGGTACTGAACCCCGAGCTCCTGGGCAAGCCGGTGGTCGTCGGGGGACGGCCCGACCGGAGGGGGGTGGTGGCGGCTGCTTCCTACGAGGCCCGGGCCTCTGGACTGCACTCCGGCATGCCCCTGGCCACCGCTGTCCGCCTCTGCCCCCAGGCCATCTTCATCGAGGGTAGCTTCCCCCGCTACCGCGACGCCTCGAAGAAGTTCATGGCTATCCTGGCTGACTTCTCCCCTTTACTCGAGCCGATGGGGCTCGACGAGGCCTATCTGGACGTGACCGGCTTCGAGTCACTCCACGGCTCGATTCACCAGATGGCGCTGACCATCAAGCAGCGCGTTAAGGGCGAGCTGCATCTGAACGCATCTATCGGCGTCGCCAGCTGCAAGGTGATTGCCAAGGTCGCTTCCGACCTTTCCAAGCCGGACGGACTCATCGAAGTACCGCCGGGTGAGGAGCAGGCCTTCCTGGCACCCCTACCCATAGAAAAGCTGCCCGGAATCGGCAAAAAGACAAAACAAAAATTAAAGGGCCTGGGGATAAAGACCTTATCCCAACTATCCTTGATGCCACTGGAGGCCCTGAAAAGCCATTTTGGTGCGTTTGGTGAGATGCTGCACCAGTCCGCCAATGGTATTGACGACAGACCAGTATCGCCGCCGGCCGAGGCCAAGTCAATCAGCCGCGAGACCACCTTCGACAGGGACATTGGTGAGAGACCAATGCTGGAAGCTACTCTGCGTTACCTCGGGGAAAGGGTGGGGAGCGACCTGCGGCGGCGGGACAAGCAGACAAAGACGGTCACCCTCAAGCTGAGGTATGCTGATTTCACCACGATTACGCGCAGTCGCACTCTGCCGCAGGCCACTGATGCTGACCAGGTAATCTATGATACCGGGGCAGCCTTGCTGCGAGGAGCGCTGGCGACGGAGAAGCAACTGGTACGCCTCATCGGTATCGGGGTGTCAAACCTGGTGGAGCCGGGCCAGCAACTGACAATGCTGGACTCCCGCGACCGCCGACAGGCTAAGGTCGCGCGGAACACAATCAACTGCCCCGGTAGTCACAGCAAGAAAGCACGGGGAGGGCCGGAAGTGCTGACTGTACTCGTTCCAAATTGCCGCCTCCCTCGCGTACTCGCGGCGGCAACCCCGGGATGCCCCCGGGATTTTTAAGGGGCGCCATTTTCCCTCACGTGCCGGCCCGCGGCAATAGCCGGACCGCGACACGGTGCTGCGGATTATCGGCCTATAAGGAGAATCTGTTACCGAGGCACGCCGTTCAGCGCATGTGCGCCGTAATCCAGCGCAACCACACGTTGAGCAGCGCCGCATCGCGGGCCGCAACCACAGACCGCGGCGCCAGATCGAGTGCGAAGACGGCCTCGCCTTGAAGCGTGACGGCGAATCCACCGGCCTCGGCCAGAATCAGGCTGCCGGCGGCGTAGTCCCAGAGGCGCTGACCGCCGTGCAGGTATATATGGAAGCGCCGATCGGCAACCCAACACCAATCAAGCGTGCTTGCGCCGAAATTGCGCTGCGAAGCGTATGGTGGATCCGCGGCGAGCCGCGCGCCGAGCGGGCCCGGCAGGCGCTTGAAGTCTATCGCGGCAACAGCGTGCGCGAGTGTGACACCGGGGGATTCGTGCGTGCCGAGAGGTTTGCCGTTCAGCTGCGCGCCGTCACCACGCCGCGCGCTAAAGCATTCATCGCGCACCGGATCGTAGACAAGCCCAAGCTCGGGCTTCCCGTCGCGCAACAAGGCGAGCGACACGGCAAAGTACGGCACACCTGCTGCGAAGTTGGTCGTGCCGTCGAGCGGATCGAGACACCACAAGTCGCGCTGCGTCGCCGTTTGCACGAGCGCCGCATGCTCCTGCGCGCTCATCTCTTCCCCAAGGAATTCGATATCCGGCCACCCACCGGCCAGCGCCTCACGCAGACGGCGCTGCATGGCGAGATCGGCCGCCGTGACCAGGCTCCCGTCGTGCTTGGTCTCCCGGTGCACATCGGCGAATCGGGGCAAAAGTTCAGTCCGCGCCGCCTCGCGTATGAGCTGCGCCAATGCCTCAGTGGATGGAAGCATCGCTGCTATCGTGTGGCCAGCGGAATAACGCGCGCGCTACCGGGCACGGGCGCGCGCCGCTGCAGTTCCCGCAGTGACTGGAGGAATGCGCCCTGCAGACGTTTCATGGTCTCGTCCGCCCGCTCGGTGTAATAGACGACTTCGTAGGGAACCGGATCTTCCAGTGACGTGCGCGTCTGCGGAGCAAACCGTTGCCAGGCAACCTCGATCAACCGGCGGCCCTCGCGATCGACGAAGATAAACTCTTGTGCATCGAGTACCGCGAGATACTGCATCGAGCGGATCGGCACGAACACACACCCGGCTGCGGCGCGCGCCAGCTGCAGATGCGCAAGGTTGTAGGTCTCGGCCGGCATCGTGCGGGTGGCACGCTGCCGCTCGACCGGGCGATAGAAGGTTTCTTCGCTGATCATCGCGGCACTACGCCGCCGACTCCTGCTTCCACTTGATTGAACAGCCCATGCTCGGAATCTGCTCCCGTGGACCCTGCCCGTTCTGCGCAACCTGTTTCATGGCCTCGAACAGGTCACGACGCGCATTAGGCACTGATTCCTTGCGCGACTCATCCAGCCGTCCGCGATACTGGAGCTTGAGATCCTTGTTGTAACCGAAGAAATCCGGCGTACAAACCGCACCGAATATTTTGGCTACTTCCTGGCTCTCGTCGAAGAGATACGGCATCGGAAGTCCCCATTCAACCGCGATGCGCTTCATGTTCTCGAACGAGTCCTCGGGAAAGTCCGTGGGATCATTCGATGAGATCGCCACTGCACCGATACCGAGTTCACGCAGCTCCTCGACGTCACGCACGATGCGGCTGCGTACCGCCTGGACATAGGGACAGTGATTGCAGATGAACATGACAAGCAGCCCGTTTGGCCCGCGCACATCTGCCAGACGGTAGGTCTTGCCGTCGACACCGGGCAGGGCGAATTCCGGCGCCGACTTGCCAAATTCACAGACAGGGGTTTCGGTTCTGGCCATTGGTTGTTACTCCTGGGTCATCAGATCGTGGCCCGTTGGTTTCAGGGAATACATTACAGATATGGGGTATCACGCCCAGTGGAAAAGCCACCCGTGCATTATTAAATCATCTTATGTCCCGGGTCGGCCAATGTTCGGCGGCACGATTTATGCTCAAAAAATTGGCAGGCACTCTAACTCATAAGCCAAGGATCGTGGTGAAGGTCGACCGCCGAACTAATACCTGGATGCGGCGTATCCTGCTCGCCGTGATGGCAGGTATGGCGCCGCTCGACATGGCACAGGCCGCCGGATATGCGCTGTATGTACAGCCCGTTCTGAGCGAGGAAGATACACGGCGCGCATTTATGCCGCTCTGCCAGTTCATCACGCAAGTCGCGAACCAGCCTTGCCAGGTACACACGTCGCCCAATTTTCTTGCCTACTGGGACACTATCCGGCGTGGCGAGAAGGCCGACTTCGTGCTCGATGCCGCGCACTTCACCGACTACCGGGCGGTCAAACAGGGATACAAGGTGCTGGTCAAGGTCCCGGACACCGTGAGCTACAGCCTCGTGGTGCCGGAAGACAAGATCGTGTTTGATCCCGTTGAACTGGCGGGCAAACCTGTCGCCTCGCTGGGCCAACCGTCAATCGGTGCGGCACGCCTGAACGCCCTGTTCCCCAACCCCATGCGCCAACCCGCAATCGTTGAAGTCAACAATGCCGTGGACGGCGTCGCGCTGGTACGGGAAGGCAAGGTCGATGGGGCCATTCTGCCCACGCCAGTCGTGAGCCAGGCGATGGCGCGTGGAGGCGGCCTGGTGGTTGTGACGACAACCGAGCCGCTGCCACATATTGCACTGTCGGCCTCGCCACGGGTGGACGCTGAAATGCGTGAGCGGCTTCGCGCAGCGCTACTCAAGGCCAATACGACACCCGAGGGCCAGCGGATGCTCAGGAGTATCGGCTTCCCCCGCTTCGAATCCGCGACGGAAGAGATGTATGCGAACCACGGTCGCGTACTCAAGGAATACTGGGGATACTAGTCTCCCGTGCGGTACGCGCCGCGCGCTGCTTGCCAGTCGCTGACCGAGCCTCGAAACTAGCGTCCATGGACAACCGGACGCTCATCGAGCGCGACCTGCGCGCGCTGTGGCACCCGTGCACGCAGATGAAGGAGCACGAGGTCTTCCCGCCCATTCCTATTCGTCGCGGCCGCGGCGTGTGGCTTGAGGATTTCGAGGGCAGGCACTATCTCGACGCCATCAGCTCATGGTGGGTAAACCTGTTCGGACACGCCCACCCGCGCATCAATGCGGCCGTGGCGGCACAGCTCGATGAACTAGAGCATCTGATTCTCGCTGGCTTTACGCATGAGCCGGTCGTGACATTGTCAGAGCGATTGGCAGCGCTTGCCCCGGGCGGACTAGGGCACTGCTTCTATGCCTCCGATGGATCGAGCGCTGTCGAGATCGCGCTCAAAATGAGTTTTCACTACTGGCAAAACCGCGGAGAACAGCGCAGTCGCTACATCAATCTCGCCAACTCCTATCACGGGGAGACCCTTGGCGCGCTCTCTGTCGGGGACGTCGCGCTCTATAAGGAAACTTACGCCCCGCTGCTGCTCCAGCCCGTTACTGTGTCTTCACCGGACTGCTACCAGCGCGAACCCGGTGAGCCCTGTGCGGAATATGCGCGGCGCGCGTTTGAAAATCTGGAGAAAGCACTCGCGTACCATGCACGGGAAACATGCGCTGTCATCCTTGAGCCGCTCGTGCAATGCGCCGGTGGCATGCGCATGCATGATGCCGAGTACCTCCGGCTGGCACGCGCCGCCTGCACACGACACGGCGTGCATCTGATCGCTGACGAGATCGCGGTCGGTTTCGGCCGTACCGGTACGATGTTCGCCTGCGAGCAGGCCGGCATCACGCCAGATTTTCTGCTGCTCGGCAAAGGACTGACCGGCGGCTACTTGCCTCTGTCTGTGTGCCTCACCACGGACGAGGTGTACGCGGCCTTCTACCACGGCTACCCTTCGCACCGCGCCTTCCTGCATTCGCACTCCTACACCGGCAATCCGCTGGCCTGTGCCGCCGCGCTCGCAACGCTAGACATCTTCCGCGACGATGATGTGTTGGCGCGCAATCGCTCGCTCAGCGCGCACATGGCGGCGGCAACCGCGCACTTCGCGGATCACCCGCACGTGGCGGACGTGCGCCAACACGGAATGATACTCGCCATCGAGTTGGCAAAAGAGCGGGCGACCCGCGAGCCGTTTCCCGCGCAGGAGCGGCGCGGGGCGCGCGTCTACCGGCATGCACTCACGCGCGGCGTACTGCTTCGCCCGCTGGGAGATGTCATTTACTTCATGCCACCTTACGTGATCGAGCCTGGCGAGATTGATCTTCTCGCCGAGGTTGCCTGGGAAGGTATTGAATTCGCGACACGCGACTGACGCGCCGCACGCGGATGTTTGATCAGAACGGGTAAAACGTGGTCTTCAGTGCTTCCAGATCCGGTACGATCAGGAGGCGACCTTCAGGGGTCTTGAGGCCCCCCGCGACGTAAGGACTGTTGGGAAGATCGGCCTCCTGTGCCGTAACAAGTCCGGCCTCTTCCACTGAACGCGGGCGCGGTTCGGCGGAACTGAGGATCGACACGAACTCCCATTCGTTCCGGCCCGTAAGCGGATAGAGGACCACAATCTTGGCGCCCGCCCCCGGCAACATACGGTGCCCGCCGAGAAACCCCTCAAACGACACCACCGGCACAGCAAGCGAACGCCACCCGGTGACACCCAGCAGCCAGTCCGGCGCGTACGGCACCGGCGCAAGTCGGCCAATACTAATGACCTCGGCGATCTTGGCCGAGGGCAGCAACAATGAGGTGTTGCCGAGCGGAATTTCCAGTACATACAGGCGGTCGGTATTCTGTCGTCGCATGCGCTATTCCCCGAGCGACTGCAGGTAACCAATAAGTGCCGTTGGCTCGAACACCAGCGTCACGTCGCGTCCTGACACCCAGGCGCCGTCAAAGAGATGACCGAAGCGTGTGGGGGCGGGACCAAGCGGCGTGAACTTGGCGATCTCGGTTTCTCCACGCGGCAACAGTTGCACTTCGTCAACGATGATTCCGACGTTCTGCGGGCGCGCTTCCAGGAACACGGCACGATGCCAATCGCCCGCCGGGCGCGTCGCGAGATCGGGGCCCAGGCTATAGGCTGGCCAGCGCGTGCCGCGCACCGTGCGCCACGCAGCCACCGGGCTTTGCGACGCGGTGTTCTCGCTTAGCGCATCGCGCTGCTCGATCGTGTAGCGCATCACGCTCGGCAGCAGGAAGGTGCTGCCGCCGATCACGAGTCGCAGGTATTGATGCTGGGATGGTGCCACGAATGGTTCCAGTGCGGCTGCGTGCCTGTCGTCTGCCTATTGCAGATGACCGCGTGCGAGCAGCGTCTCGATGTTCTTGAGGAGGTCTTCTTCCTGATAGGGCTTTGACATGTAAACATCCACGCCCAGGTCGAAGGCCTTCTGGCGGTGCTTGGCACCGGCACGCGAAGTAATCATGATGATTGGCACGTGCTTTAGTCCGCTTTCGGAGCGCACGCGACTCGTCAGCTCGTAGCCATCCATGCGTGGCATCTCGATATCAACCAGCATGAGGTCTGGCACGCGCTCGCGCAGCTGCTCGACAGCATCGATACCATCCTTTGCCACCATCACCTCGTAACCACGCTTCTGCAGGTGCTTGCTCGTGACTTTGCGAACGGTGAGCGAATCGTCCACCACCATCACGGTCGGATGTTCCTTTTCCGCTGGCGCGGCGGCCACCGGCTGCTGAATCTGGTGTCCTACCCGTAGCGTGTCCTCGCGGAACCATAGCCCCGGAACGTCGAGAATCAGGATCACGCGACCGTCACCGAGGATGGTCGCGCCGCCCAACCCCTTGATCTCCGCGAGCTGCGGCCCGAGTGGCTTGATCACCACTTCGCGCGTGCCGCCGAGCCCGTCCACCTGCATCGCGACTTCGCGCGTGCCAGTGCGCGCCAGCAACACGGGCACCTTCTTGCCATTGACCGGCGCCGGCGACGCCACACCGAGGCGCGTCGCGAGGCTCATGTACGGGTAGACCTGATCGTTCCAGTTGAGCAGTGGATTCTTGCCGACCGATATGGCGTGCAACTGTTCGACCGGGTACTCGATGATATTGGCCACCGAGGCGAGCGGCACGGCGAACTGCTGGTCGCCGACGTAGACCATGAGTGCCTGCGCGATCGAGAGCGTGAGCGGCAGGCGGATGGTGAACGTTGTGCCGACCCCGTGCTGGGTATCGACCGTCATGGTGCCGCCGAGCTGCTTCACCTCGGTATGCACGACGTCCATGCCCACACCGCGTCCCGACAAGTGGGTAATCTTCTCGGCGGTCGAGAATCCCGGCATTAGGATGAATTGGACAAGCTCATCCTCGGCGAGGTTGGCATCCGCGTTAATCAATTCGCGCTCAATCGCCTTCTTGCGAATCGCATCGGTGTTGAGGCCGCCTCCGTCGTCCGAGAAGCGCAGCACGATTTCGCTGCCTTCCTGGGCAGTGGCTACGGTGATCTTGCCGGTCACGGGCTTGCCGCGCTTGCGCCGCTCGGGCTCAGGCTCGATACCGTGATCGATGCTGTTGCGGATCATGTGCTCGAAGGGACCGACTATGCGTTCGAGCACATTTCGATCGACTTCCACATCCGCGCCGGTGAGATCGAGTTCGACCCGTTTGCCTAGTTCGCGCGCCGTCTGGCGCACGATGTGGCGCAAGCGACCGGCCTGCGTCGAGAAGGCCACCATGCGCGTACGCATGAGACCTTCCTGCAGGTCGGTATTGATACGCGCCTGCTGGGCAAGTGTCGTTTCCGCCACACCAATGAAATTACCCAGATTGATCTGGATGGTGGAAAGATCGTGCAGGCTCTCGGTCAGGCTGCGCGAGAGCTGCTGCAGGCGCGAGAAGCGGTCAAACTCCAGCGGGTCAAAGTCGGTGCGACCACCCGCCATCTGGCTCTCGGCGCGATACAGGATCTGCGACTCGGACTGGATTTCCAGCTCGCGCAACTGGTCGCGAAAGCGCGAAACGTTGCGCGACAACTCCCCGAGGTTGTCGCGGAAGCCGTAGATCTGCTGCTCCATGCGGGCACGGGCAATGGATACCTCGCCGGCATAATTGACAAGTTCATTGAGGAGATTGGTGTTGACGCGGATCTGACCGCGCCGCTCCATGGTGGATGGCCAAGCTGCGCCCTCTTCCCCTGTCTCGTCGCGGCGCTCGTCCGCAGGCTCCGCGAGCGTAGCGTTGCTTGCTGCAGTCGACGCAACCGCTGCTTCTGGTACCTCTTCCCGCCGCCTTTCGCGCGGCACCATCTCGGCAGCCGCCGGCTCGGGGCTGCGAGCTGCTGGCATGGTCGGTTCGACGGCGCGCGGGGCCATTACCGGCGCTGGCGCAGCGCGCACTTCCGTCTCCGGGGCAGGCGTGACGGCGCGCGCCGGCGGCGGCACAGGCTCGCCCGCAATCCAGGCCTGCAGGCGCGCATTCAGGTTCTGTCCGCTTGGCACCGGGCGACCGGCCTGGATGCGATCAAGCATGGTCACCAGCAGGTCATGCGCCTCATCGAGCGTATCGAAAAGATCGGCACTTACGCTGATCTTTCCATCTTCGACCAGCTTCAGCGCACTCTCGGTATTGTGGGCAAGTTCGCCCATGATCATCGCCCCGGCCATGCGCGCGCCACCCTTAAGAGTATGCAGCGCACGCTTGAGCTCGAGAACGTTTGAGCGTTCGTCGGGTCGGGCACGCCAGTGCGTCAGCGATTCGTCGACCACGCTCAGAATATCGACCGCTTCTTCCTGGAATATCTCCAGCAGCTCCGGGTCGAGCTGTTCGGCTATCTCGGTGTCTTCGGATACCGCAACCTGCGCGCGAGCCACCGGCTCCGGCGCACGCGCAACAGGCGGCTCGCTGCGTGCCGCCGTTTCGCGGAAGGACGCCACTGGCGGCGCGGATGGCTCGTTGTCGGGCTCCACTTCCGGAGGTTCCGCAATGAACTCGGGCGACTCGGGCTCCGGGGCCGGTGCCGGGCTCGCTTGGGGACGCATCGGCGCGGCACTCGGCGCACGTGCCGGTTCGGTGTGAGCA
>Ga0209635_10004918_pt1 | contig 10543 bp, 9 predicted proteins | sample DeeMarSWOR230_32_FD_187463 | JGI IMG/M metagenome (GOLD analysis project Ga0209635, IMG submission 187463) | Marine sediment microbial communities from White Oak River estuary, North Carolina - WOR-2-30_32 (SPAdes) (version 2) | ecosystem: Environmental > Aquatic > Marine > Intertidal zone >...
GATAAAAACCTTTTCACCATTGTGTTCGCTCATCTCTTGTTCTCCAATCAAGTTATAATGTCTAGAGTTTTCATATTCACATCTAATCATATACTAGCAATGACTGCAATTTCTTAGATATTCTAATATTCTAAGAATCTTTTACCGCATTTTCCACTTATAAGCCATGTATAGGTCTTTTTAAAAGTGGACAGCAACGGAATTTAGGGTTCTGGTAGCTTTCATACAGCGCCGAGATTAGTGTTCTTATCCCACAAGCCCAACGCCGCGAAACGGGGCCTGCTTTTCCCTGAAAGGGTGCCGTTAGCCTCATTGACCGACCGCCGCCCGCCCCCATTTCGGCGGGGCGCTACGTTGAGAATCCTAGCCTATACCTACGCGTTACCCCTCCTCCTTCCGTACTTCTACTGGTCGTTTGGCCAGAAAGAGGGCGGGACGTGGCCATTAACCCATCATTTAACAGCCACATAAAAAGGTCCGCTGGATTCCACGCCTGAGGATCATGCATAACATTGGGGCTCAAAAAGGGAACGATTTTCCCCATAGGTAACAAAACTGACAATTGTTTAATCGTCGAGAAAGAAACGGGTCAGGCTTTTGTCCAGAGGCCGTGATATAATCCGGTCATGAGTGGCAGCATAGTGGATAAAACGAGTACGCGCTTTGCTGTAGCTGTTCCTAGAATTACATCGAACGCTAGAGACAATCTCAACAAGGTATTGTCGATGATGGACGAAGCTTCAGTATCGAAAGCGGACCTATTGCTGTTTCCCGAAGCTGTATTAACTGGGCTAAACCTGAGTGACCATTATGAGAGAGACAGGGAGCTTGCCATTTCTATTGGTTCCTCTCAGATTCAAGCCATTATTCGCAGTGCAGCGACACACAGACTATGGACAGCATTCGGATTTCTGGAATTGTTAGGGGCGACGATTTTTGACAGCGCTTTGCTCGTTGATGCTTACGGAAGGATAGTGCTTCATCAGAGGCGAATGAGCCCGGGATGGAGAGCTAAGAACGCTAGTCCTTTAGAGTATGGCTCTGGAGCCGGCTTATCGACGGCTCTTACTCCGTGGGGGAAGACGGCAATTCTGATATGTGGAGACTTATTTGAGGTAGCGTTTCATCTGGCAGCGGAGGCGAAGCTCGATCTGCTACTACTTCCGTTTGCAAGGTGTTTTCCTCGGAAAGTCAGAGAGCCTCAAAGACAATGGAATGATGTCGAATGGCCTGATTATTCAGTTCAAATCAAACAAATCAGAGCCTTGGCTCTCATGTCAAACTACATTGCTTCTAGGGACCTGAGCGGCGGAGGATTCGGCGGTGGCTTTATTGTTGATCCCCACGGCAAATTAATCAAGGCAATGCCGTTATTCGAGGAAGGACTCCTTGTTTGGGATCAGACTACAGGGTAATTTTCTTCGCTGGGCAACCTAAACACAATACTCGGTTTTGTTCAATCAGACTCCTTAACAATAAGTCATTAAGTGAAATCAGTAGAACTAGCACGTTTATCATACTTCCCCAAGGGAGACGTCAAAGAAAATAAATACGCTATGCGGCCTAGTCGCAGTGTCAGTAAATACTGTCACACTTGGTTTAGATGAAACCACCTGTATTATGCTTTGTTAAAATCACGGATTCAGTGTCAACTGAGATTATAGCGCAAGTTTAGGCGTTATATTTATTTGATACATCAGCGAAAACCTTGTCTAGAACTTCTAGTACCCTGTCAAGCTCATCTCTGGAAATTACCAGCGGTGGTTCGATACGGATTGTCTTGGCATTAATAAGCGTACCGGCAACGAGGATCCCATTGTCAAACAAACCTTTAGCGACTTCGTAACCCACCTCGTCAGAGGTAAACTCCAGACCTATCATCAGACCCCGTCCGCGCGTTTCATGGCATATATTTTCATATTTGTTCGTCAACTCAGCCAGTTTCGGAATAAAGTAAGTTCCTTTTTCCGCTGCTTGCTCAGGTAACTTCTCTTCCAGAATCACGTTAATGGAAGCGATTGCCGCTGCACAGGCAAGGGGATTACCTCCGAAAGTAGAGGTATGTATGAACGGATTTGGAATCATTTCCTGCCAGATTTCTTCTGTTGAAATAAAGGCGCCGATGGGCATTACACCGCCCCCCAGAGGTTTTGCAAGGCACATAATATCTGGAATTACACCGTAGTGTTCAATACCGAATAATTTTCCCGTCCTCCCAAGTCCCGTTTGTACCTCGTCTGCGATAAGGAGAATGCCGTAATGATCACAGATTTCCCTGACCTGGGGGAAATAATCATCTGGAGGAATAATGATTCCTCCTTCACCCTGGATTGGTTCAAGTATTACCGCCCCAATTTCTTCGCCGGAATATACGGAACTGGATATTTCGGTTTCCAGTGCTTCGGCGTCCCCGTAAGGGACATGTCGGAAACCCGGTACTAAGGGAAGGAAAGGTTTGCGGAATGCTGATTTAGAAGTAGCCGTCAATGAACCGAGTGACTTACCATGAAATGCGCCGGTTGTTGAGATGACTCCGGGACGTTTTGTATGCAGACGGGCAAGCTTGAGTGCTCCTTCTATAGACTCGGTCCCGCTGTTGGTGAGGAAGCTAAACTGTAAATCACCGGGTGTTATTGTCGCTATCAGACTAGACAGCATTGCTCTTAGAGGATCTATCAATTCTTGGCTGTGTAATGCTTGTCTTTTTAGCTGATTGGTTACCGCCTCAATAACCCTGGGATGGCGGTGCCCGACACTGTAGACACCGTAACCCCCAAGGCAATCGATAAACACCTTGTCATGAATATCAGTGAAACTGGCGCCTGAGTCTTTCCACTCAATCGCAGTGTAATCTGTTGAAACCGATTTCCGGTATTGCAGAAAACCTGGATTAACATTTTCCGTAAAACCTTTTACAGATTCATTTATTACCCAGTTCTTTTCATCGTAGGTGAGTTCATCTTTCGCGATAAATTCAAGATATTTCCTAGATTGTTTAATCGCCAGATTAGTGTTATCCTGCATTGTAATAAATTATCCCTTCTATGTTAGTAATCAGGTAAAATTATCAAAGAATCAAGTTTTCACCACTCTATGTTAATTAGAAATCCTGACCTGACAGAAATCAATAGTTGAATTGGATGATTGGTAAGGAAAGTAGGTTACCAGGTTTGTGTTCAGATACACGATGGAAGCTTATTTGCCCCGACATTACGAGTACTCAACTGGTTAAAATCAGGTATTGTTTTTTTCGTTGCTAAATGAAATTATATATAGAAATCCAGTGTTCAAGGAGTAGGGGAATGACCGAGTTAAAAGAAAAGAGAACACTTAAGGTTGTAGAAGTCAGTGGCAGTCATTATGAAATGGGTTTTCAGTATGGCAAAGCCTGTCCAGAAATATCGGAGATGTTGGAGTTGACCCACCAGCTTTTCGGCGGTAAGGATAATGCAAACGATATTCAGGATAGGTATGTACCGATGTATCTACCATATCTGCAGAACTACGCCCCTGAAATAATGGAAGAAATGAAAGGAATGGCCGATGGGGCTAATGTAAATTTCCATGATATCATCTTTCTCAATATTACCTACGAAATTTCGGTACCTTCTGTAATGGGTGGGTGTACCTCATTTGCTGCAATGGGGAAATCGACTAATGGTAGTGAACTCATATCAGGGCAGAATCTTGATCATATTGAGCCCTGGTTGGAATATATGATCCTGCTGAAAATGAAACCGGACGATGGTCCGGACATTATGGCGGTTACCGCTCCAGGGTGCCTTAGTTTAACTGGGATAAATTCTGCCGGTATCTCGATAAACATGAATCTTCTGAGGAACAACAACTCTCTAGAGCCTGCAGGTGGTGTACCGACGCATGTAATCCTCAGAAAGCTCTTTATGAGTGAGAAACTTGGTGATGCAATAGCCACAATTGCCACTGCTGAGGGAAGATCTCCGAAAAATTACCTGATTGCAAACAGCCGTGAAGGAATTTTTAATATTGAAACGACTACATCCGATATGGATATTCAGTTTCCTGAAAGAGAAATGCTGACACATGCTAATTACTTTAAAGCAGAGCGTTTTAAGAGTACTGACCTTGCTCCTTCGTTAGTACCTGATGCCTATATACGCTCAAATAGATTATTCCGGCTTATGGAAGAACACCATGGAAATATTTCAGTTGAGGTTATGAAGCAACTTTTGCAGGATCATAGTAATTACCCGAACTCGATCTGCAGGCATCGGGATAAGAATGCTCCGTTTCCGTATGCACAGATAATGAAGACGTTAATCAGTATTATTACCGTATCAGAGGAGAAAAAAGCGTATATCGCAGTCGGAAATCCCTGTAAATGTGAATATATAGAATACAGATTATAACGACTACTGGACTAGATTAGCCAATTGAGTACGTCTTTTGATACCCATCTTTTCAAAAATATTCCGGAGATGACTCTGAACCGTAAACGGGCTGATCCCCAGTTTTTGACCGATCTCCTTATTGGTCAGCCCCAGGCCTGTATATCTGGCTATAAGGTTTTCCCGCTCGCTGAGACCGTAATCCTTTACCAGGAATACTTCTTCATCCTCGCTTTTGGCTAAAGGAGTCACATGTATTAATACATGTGATGGCATGATTTCGTCATACGATCGGTTTATAGGAGTATATTTGATGAAGAATTTTGCGCCGGTTTTTGAATTTACTATTCGATTATTACTGGAATAGGATAAGCTGTCATGAGAATGGATAATCCGCCAGCAATCTTCGATAATAAATCCGGGTAGTTCGAGCGGGGAATTGCTCGTGTTATCCGATTTGAATCCACATAATAAACTGCATACATGCTTTGCCTTTTCATTAACAAAAACAGGGTAGAGTTCTGCATCAATTAAAATAATACCTTCCGGCTTTGATTGCAACCATTGTTCAAGCGCATTACGCTCTCCATTTATCTTTGAAAACAGCATGGTGGTTTCAAATGTCTTTGTTAGGTACGGTAACAGGTATTCAGCTTTTTGAACATCTTTACTACTGAAGTATGGTTGATCAGGTGAACGTGAGAGAGATATTGAACCCCAGAATCCAGTATTGGTACAAAGACGAATGATTAATTCATCGAACCAATTGATATGCCGGAGATAATCACGATAGTAAGGAAGCTTTTTGAGTTGAGAATACGGTATTACATCATCAGTTTTAAATACACGGTTAGTAGGTTCCGGTCTGGATTGAGTTGGATAAAGGGGATCATATTGCCAATAGTACTCGATATACTTTTTTAAGTCATCGCTGCTTTCTTTGATACAACAGGTGTTATTAAGTTCTATTCCGGTAAGACTCTGGTTCGGGGGAAAGAACTCGGCATCGTATGAACGGAAAATTTGCAGCATCTCTATCAATAAATCTCTGGGATTAATGTAACCAGATGTCATTTGTTTCATACAGAAATTGACTATCTTCAATATTTCTTCCAGGTCATTCCTATCTAAAATGTTACCAGGCACACTTACCTCCGTCGTTTACCAGTAAATATAGTTGGAGTATATCTCTTGAAAATAATCTGTTTCAACTATTCTCTCACGAACTACTATTTATTAATATAGTATAGTATAGTTGTTTTCTGGAGAGTAGAAATTTCATGATCTTAATCTTTTCCTTGATATACTCAGGGAAATGTGAAAGTAAAGGAGGTTGAATCAGTTATGAATCTTGATTTACTTATCAAAGGCAATGTTATTACTGTAGTCAATCAGAAACCCCGCGCGGAAGCTATCGGCATTAAGGGTGAAAAAATCGCCTCTGTGGGAACGCTGAAAGAGGTCGAAGTAAATGCTGGAAAATCCACGGAAGTGCTTGATTTAACGGGAAAGACAATCCTGCCCGGGTTCATCGATAGCCACGCCCACCCGATGGGCACTGGGAAAAACCGGCTTGGTGTCGATTTATATCCGGTAAAAACGGTAAGTGAAGCACTTGAAAAGATAAGAAAGAGGGTACAGGAAACTCCCCCCGGGAAACTCATTTTTTGCCCGGACTATAACCGCCTGAGAGTGGCAGAAAAAAGATACCCATCCAGACAAGAGTTGGATGGTATCTCTACTAGGCATCCGATCTGGATACAGCATTATGATGGGCATCATTCCCAGGTAAATAGTATGGCTATTGACTTGCTTGGCCTGAAGGCAGGAATGGATGGGGTAGAACTGGACTCGAATGGCGAAATTACCGGGCTGCTGAATGACCCGGCTTCTGCACGAGCTTTAAGCGAAGGAGATGATTTTTCTGACCCGGCTGAAGCAATGGAATCTTTATTGCTGGTAACCCAGGAAGCGGCGTCGGTTGGCATCACCACCCTCTTCGCTAAGGAAGGCTTAAATAATGCTGAATTCATCATGCAGAACCTCGATAGAATTCCCGTGCGTATTCACCCGATGGTGCTGACTGTGGCCGATGACGAGCACCTGAATAAAGTCATTAACAGCAAATATCTTGGACCTCATATTTGTTTAGCCAATTTGACCGATGGTTCGGTTGAAGGCCGCACTGCGGCTTTGTATGAACCGTATACTGACGATCCGGCGACACTGGGAATGCTGCATCATAGCGATGAAGAATTATATGATTTTGTTGAGAAAGTGCATAAAGCCGGCTGCCAGATTTCCATCCATGCCGAATCCGACCGGGCTATCGATCAGGTACTCTGGGCTTACGAAAAGGTACTCGAGAAGTATCCCCGTAAAGACCACCGCCATAGAATCGAACATTTTGAAATCGCCACCATGAAACAGATCAGACGGGTTGCACGACTGGGCGTCGCACTTGCTATGCAGCCTATGTTCATCCCGGTCTGCGAGGGTCCCAACCTGGACTATTACCGGTCATTGATAGGAGAGCGAGTAAAAAGGACTCATATTTTTCGTTCTATTCTGGACGAGGAAATACTTGTGTCAGGGGGTTCGGATAGCCCTGTTACCAGAATGAATCCTCTGGGCGGAATCCATGCCCTGGTTAATCACCCCTTGGAAGAACAGCGTATTGATATATATGAAGCTATAGAAGTATTTACGATAAACGGTGCCAAAATAGGCTTTGAAGAAGATATCAAGGGAAGTATCGAAGCAGGAAAGTATGCAGATCTTGTAGTGTTATCAGCTGGTCCGTATCGCATTCCCCGGGAAAATATCGAAGACATCCAGGTTGAGATGACCATCGTGGGTGGTAAGATTGTACACCAGAAATAACAAGCACTTCTCTCACGCTACTCTTTTGGTGGAATGACTTTCCATCTAATATTGAGAAAAGTTGAGTAAGATTGCTTTTAGAAAGCTATACTCAGAAAACAGTATATCTGTCAAGTATTAGAAGCGTATTTATAGAAAATTGAGATTGGATATGTCCGAGTATTCAAGGTCACAATCACTCAGATTGTTGACTTTGAAGAAGTCATCAGCGCTTCGATTATAACATGCAGTAAGGTAGTTCGATATTGCTAACCTGTCTCAGCAATATCGGTTTACTTACTGCCTGAGATGGGTATCTGAAACAGCTAGCCTTTGGCTACCTGAAGCCGACACCAGGCGTATAGAGAATCGTAGACATCAAACTGGTAGCTCAGGTTCTCTTCGTCATTGGGGTAACGCACGCTATAGCCTACAGCAATGGCTTCCAGCCCGCGCGCAACCGGGTCCTTGTCAACATCTTGGGCTACATCAGCGGCGTGGACTATCTCCGCCAGTCGCAGCAGAGCCTTATCCTTCAGTTCATACTTGTGGATGATGGACTCAAAGGAGCAGCGGCCTTCGTGATGGTCCAGCTCTGCCTTCCCCATACAATCGAAAGGAATAGCTCCGGTCTGCTCAGCCACAGCCATCACCTGGCTGGGGGGAGCGAAAATAAACTCGGCTTCATTATCAACGAACCTCTTAATAAGCCAAGGACTGGCCACGCGATCAACGTGGACATGTGAACGGGTAACCCATTTCATAGTATTTACCTCCTCTGAATTATTAACCAAGTTCTTCGTCAGGCAGAGAACTCTGCTTACTTTATAAAGTGAAAAACTTCATAACCTACCACTTGCCAAGTTCCTGCAGGACCTTAACCACCCGCCACGTTTCGGCGCTGACGGTCGTCCCGCCCATTACCACGGCCACGGATACCGTTTCCAGGACTTCATCTTTAGTGGCACCGGCGGCAATAGCATCCTTGGTCTGTCCCTGAACGCAGCGGGTACAACCCGACTGAAGGCCGCAGGCCAGAGCAATAAGCCGTTTATTCTTCAGGCTCAAGGCTCCGTCCTGATATACGCCTTTGCGGAATGTAGTATAGGCAGCCATTACCGGCAGTCCCTGGTCAAATTCGTCCCTTAACTTACCCGTCTCTGTGTAATAGTCCAGCTGGTTATCCATATAAGTGCCCTCCTTCTCCCTGTATTTCCAGGACGCGTTCTGTGAAAATTTATTTAAGATGTAACAGTTGTTACATAGTATATTCTTATGGTAGAATGGCTGTCAAGAAGTTGTATAAATGGATTGGTTATTGTTCACCTACTGGCTGCCGGCTGAGCCATCCCGCAAGAGGGTCTTTATCTGGAGGCAGTTAAAGAAGCTCGGAGCTCTATCGATGGAGGGAGCAGGCTGGCTTTTGCCAAAAGCGGAACCGTTCGCGACAAAAATTAAGGATATCCTGAATTCTGTAGAGGAGATGGAAGGCACGGCAAACCTGTACTCGATAACCGACTTCAGTGAAATCCAGGAGCAGCGGACTATTGCCAGGTTTAAACAGGAAAGGGAGCGGGAGTATGCCGAGATAATCAAGGAATGCCACAAGATGTTGCACCACATGGAGCGAGAACGCCAGCAGCAACAGTTTAACTTTGAAGAAATACAGGAATTGGAAGGCGATTTAGGAAAGATAAACCGCTGGCTTTCCGAGGCCAAAGAACGTGACTTCTGGGATGTTGCCGCGCGAGAAGAGGTTGAAAAGCTGATAAGTGAAGCTGAAACAGGCCTGAATGCATTCACACAAGAAACCTATGAAAGGATACAGAATCTCGAACCGGAAAATGGCACGAATGCCGGAGTTTAACAATAGAGAAACTTAATTGAAGCTAAGAATCTCACCATTCATCCTCCTCTGTATTATGGGCGGGCTGGCTATTTTTAGCTCCACGATGTCCAAAAGCCCAGTGCTGCCCCTTTTTATTCGTGCCCTTGACGTGCCTATGGGCACGGTCGGTTTTATCGCCGCCGCTTCTACAGTGGTGGGCATCGTCGTCAGCCTGCCGGCGGGCATACTCTCAGATATCATCGGGCGGCGGCGGGTTATCCTTATTGCCGCAGTAGTCTTTGCCACCGCTCCCTTCTTATATCTACTGGTCACAGCCCCATGGCACCTGGTGCTAGTGCGTATCTATCACGGATTTGCCACCGCCATACTCGGTCCGGTAGCTATGGCCGCCGTGGCCGATACCTTTGACAGCGGACGGGGCGAAAAGATGGGCTGGTATTCTTCAGCAACCATGGTGGGGCGCTTTCTGGCTCCTTTCGTTGGGGGAGCACTGATTTTCGGGGACGATTTCCGGTGGGTTTACCTGGTTACAGGCATCATCGGCACTCTATCGCTTATCGCTGCTCTCAGACTGCCCCACCCGGCCACAGCCCATGTTTCAGCCGGGGAACTGGTAAAGAAGGAACGGCGCGAGATTAAGCGGGACATTATAGCCATGCTGACTCATCACGGCATTCTCAGCACCAGCCTGGTGGAGGCCGTGGAGTACTTCGCCTTCGGCTGCCTGGAGGTGTTTTTACCCATTTACCTCAACGAGCAGGTGGGTTTTACGCCTCTCAGCATCGGCCTGCTCTTCACCATCCAGATAGTGGTTGCTACTCTAGCCAAGCCGTGGATGGGACGTATTTCCGACCGCTACGGGCGGGTGCCGACCATAATTATCGGTCTGCTTTTCGGGGCGGTAAGTATTACATTGATAACCTGGTCCAATAATTACCTGGTAATGGCCGTCCTCATCGGTCTCTTTGGCCTGGGACTGGCCACGGTTACCGCCTCAAGTGCCGCACTGGTGGCCGATTTTGCCAAGGAATCTAGCTACGGCGGGGCGCTTGGTATTCTATCAAGCGTAATGGATATCGGCCACTCTACGGGACCGATGGCCGGCGGGCTGCTGATAGCCGCTTACAACTACAAAACAACCTTCGGCATAATCGGCGGGATTTTGGTCTTCACCAGCCTAGCCTTCGGTCTGATTATGCGCCGGATACCCAGGAGTAAAAACTCACCTAACTAATTGGTTACCCAAGTAACAAATTACGGATTGTTAATCGGGGTAACATTTTAGCATGTTGCGACCTTAGTGTCAGACTTGATTCCCGCCAAAAAAAACGCCTGAAAACCATTATAAGCTGATTCGTAGCTACGAAAAGACTATCCATATAGTCTATTGTTTATTACTAGAACCAAAAAGGGACAGTTGAAAATAACAACCCAATAGACTGTTACCATGTTGCACAAAACTGAC
>Ga0209635_10004921_pt1 | contig 10539 bp, 6 predicted proteins | sample DeeMarSWOR230_32_FD_187463 | JGI IMG/M metagenome (GOLD analysis project Ga0209635, IMG submission 187463) | Marine sediment microbial communities from White Oak River estuary, North Carolina - WOR-2-30_32 (SPAdes) (version 2) | ecosystem: Environmental > Aquatic > Marine > Intertidal zone >...
GTTCTTGAGCCTGGAAGTCAATGATGAAAAGGGCGGCACATCCGTCGATCAAACCTCTGATGACGATTCAGCCCAGAAAATCAAAGCTACGGGTGTTATAATCCCTATGAAAGGACCTAAGAAAGGCGATTAATAACGTTTTTCGATTAAGCATAGTTTTAAACTTTGAAGGTCCAGAGGAACTGAAAACAAATTAATTCCTCATAACAAATTCATTAGTAACCAACACACCCCTTCCAATACGTGTACACTCGCATAGTAACATTAAAAATCCCAGACATTCCAAATATTGCATCACCCCTTGGGGTGAGAAAGATTCACCTTAAGAGGGGATTGATTCCTTCTAACTAATCTAACATGATTTAAAAAGAAAAAAAGGATATTTATATTATTTTATTTAAGTTAAAAAAGTGAAACAACTTAAAATTTGGAAAGTAGTTTTCCTAACTATTGCCATCCTCTTTTTAACTTTTTTTTGTTTTAGATTTGAGCTTTACTGCCTCAATAAAGTAGACATAGAACAAGAATATTCTCAGGACTTCAATCTTGCAGACCAATTCAGAAAGGATGGCAAATTCGATAAGTCGATAGAGCTTTTCGAGAAGTCCTTAAATATAGCAAGGAGATACTCAAATCAAGAAAAAGAATGTAAGTCCCTTCTCAAGCTGGGACTTTTGAACTGGAACATCGGTCAGCTTCAAGAATCCTCATATCATTATGAACAAGTCTTGAAACTCGCACAAAAATTAAATTTAAAAGACGTAATGGTAGAGAGCCAGAGCGCACTTGAAATTTACAGCTTTTATAAAGAAGGGAAAAGATTCCGTTCCTCTGGTGATTACACAGAATCAATAGAAAGTTTTCAACAGGCTATAGATTTAGCAAGAGAATCAGGAAGCAAAGAACACGAACTTAAATGTCTCCGCCAGATGAGCGTTACATATTTTGAATTAAACAATTTGCAGAGATACTTTTCTTTGAATAAGGACGCATTGAATATTGCCCAAAGCATAAAGCACAGGAAAGAGGAGGGAGATTGTTTGTATAATATCGGCCTTTATTATTGGAAACTAGATAATTATTCTAAGGCTCTCAATTGCTTTGAAGACGCGCTTATAATCTCATTAGCTTTAGGAAATATAGAGGATGAATCAGCGTGTCTAACTAATATTGGTGGTATTTATGTAAAAATAGGCAATTATAATAAAGCCCTGGAATATCAAACAAAGGCCTTAAAAATTGATAAGCAATTAGGAGATAATGTCTATATCTGCATGAATTTGAATAGTATAGGAACAACATTTCGGACCAAAGGTCTTCAATCCGCGAATAAAGAAGATTTTAATAAAGCGTTAGATTATTTCAGAGATTGCCTCAAACTGATAAAAAAAGTTCAGGATAAAAGAACGGAGATTGAAGTCTTGAATAATATAGGCGCTGTCCACACGGATTTAGAAAATTACAACGAGGCCTTGAAACACTTTAGATCAGGCTATGAAAAAGCAGAAGGGATTAAAGATGTTGAGGCCATGGGCATGATTCTTACGAACATAGGTATTGTGCATTATAATCAGGGCAATTATGAGACATCCATAGAGTATTTACAGAAAGCGATAGACATCGCCCTAAAAATTGAAGGGGGACAATTTATTTGGGAAGCCTTCATGGAAATTGCAAGGGCTTATGAGAAGCAAAATAAATTTAGAGAGGCGAAAGAATACTACGAAGGTTCAATCGACATTATCGAAAAAGTCCGTTCTAAAATCGAATTAGAAGAGCTTAAGGCAAGGTACTTTGGGACAGACAAGAGAATTGATGCCTATCACTATCTTATCCATATCCTCGTTACTTTTCCCCAATCTCATCAGAAGGAAGAATACAAAAAAGAAGCCTTTAATTATCTAGAAAGAGCTAAAGCCCGAGCATTTCTGGACAGTTTAGAACTTTCCAATGTCAAAATGTCCAGGGGATTTGATTTCAAGCTCCAAGATAAAGAGAAAGAACTGATGAAAGACATCTCAAAGTTATATGCAAAACTTTTAGCTGCAGAACTATCAACTGAAGAAAAAAATGTGATTGACGAAAAGCTTAAAAGCAAAGAAAATCAACTGGATTCACTGAAAAGAGAGATGCGAACAAAAAGCCCGGAATACGCAAACCTTATATATCCTGAAAACATAACCCTTGATGAAGCCCAAAGAAAACTTCTTGATTCTAACACTGCTTTCTTTGCTTACTGCCTTGGAAAGGAGCACTCTTATGCTTTTGTCATCACCAAGAAAGACTTCAGAATATTCCCACTGCCCTCCAGAGAAAATATCCAAACGAAAGTATCAGACTATCTGAAAGTCATCTCTGATAAGGAAAATAAAAATTTTAAGCTAGGATATGAGCTCTTCAAGACGCTTGTCCTCCCAGGGTTGGATAAGAGCATAAAAAATATAATCTTTATCCCTGACGATATCCTCCATTTCCTTCCTTTTGAGACTCTTATCACTCATAAAGAGAAGAAAGATTGGCTGATCAAAGATTACAAGATTGCTTATGCGCCATCGATTTCTTCTCTTCGAGAAATAATCAAGCGCAAAAAGTCTAATGGGCCAAACCCTCGAATGGATATTTTAGCCTTTGGCGATCCCTACTTTGGTCCATGGGAAGCAGGAAAAAACGGAAGTGACATCTTTCAAAATTATTATTCATCTAATGCCTTTAGTTTTTTTAGATTAAAATACAGCGGATTTGAAATAGACAAGATCAGCTCTCTTTTCAAGAAAAGAAAAAGAAAGATTTTCCGAAGAGAAGAAGCAAACAAAGAACAATTAATAAACCACAGCCTCGGCGATTATAAAATCATCCATTTTGCAACTCACAGCATAATAGATGAAAAAATACCCGCCAGGTCCTCTATAGTTCTTTCTCTTGACGAAGACCTAACCCAAGATGGTTTTCTCCAGATGAGAGAGATTTATAACTTAAAGCTTAATTCCGACCTGGTCACTCTCTCTTCGTGTCAGACAGGACTTGGCGAATTCATCAAGGGAGAAGGAATCGAAGGAATAAACCGAGCCTTTTTCTACGCTGGCACTTCTGCAGTCCTCATGAGCTTATGGGCTGTGAACGACCAGGCAAGTTATCAGCTCATGGAAAGATTTTACTTTCACCTTCGCTCCTCTGAATCAATAATGAGTGCCTTACGTAAAGCCAAACTTGAAATGATAGACTCTAATGCTTTGTCCCATCCCTATTACTGGGCAGGATTCATAGTATCAGGGAAAGCAGATGAAATAATCTTCCCGCACGCAATAAATAAATTGCTTTTCTTCGGAATCTCTTTCTTATTTGTGGCAGGAATAATTTTTGCCGCTGTGAAAAGTCTAAGAAAAAAACTTAAGATATCCTTCCGAAAGCCATCCGCCTCTGCTTCCCTAGCGAGTCAGCCATGACTGATTCCTCATAGAAAGAGCTGCAAAGGGAACAATCCACCACAGACAAAAAGCTGTAATGAGCGCATAAGGTATTCCATAGAGGAAAGAAAGGCTTTTATTGGTACGGAGATAGTAAAGAGAGAGAAAAAAGGAAGACACAACCAGGAAAGCAATATGACGGAGAATAAAGAGAGGATGGACGCAAAAAGAATAAATTATGATAACTAGAGAAAAAATATGGAAGGGATGGAGGATATTCAAAAAGAAGAAGTCGAATATAGGCATAACCCGGTGTTTTTTCCGGTATTTTGAAAACATGAACTTGGCAAAAAGAATGGATTCTCGAATATAGCTCCGTGTCCAGCGAAGATACATTCTAATCATCTGAGCTAATTTTGTAGGAACTTTCGTATAAACACAGGCATTGGACTGGAATCTTGTCATATAGCCTGCTTTCAGGATTTGAGTCGTGAGAGCTCTATCTTCCCCGTAAGTGCAGGGTGTTTTAAGAAATTTCTGGTTAACCCACTCCTGGATGAATTTCAGCAGAACATTCTTCCTGTATGCAGTGAGGGCGCCCGGACAGCAAAAAACAGCTCCGTAGACACTCTGATAAGCACGGCCAAAATTAAAGGAGATTGAATAGCGGACCGAAAGCATCCTTGTAAGAAAATTCTCCTTTTCATTCAAAACCGCAACTCTCCCCGCAACAGCACCCGTCCTCTCATCCTTAATCAAAGGAACAACAAGATTTCTGATGGCACTCCGCCCGATTTTACTATCAGTGTCAACAGTGACGATAATCTCTCCTTTGGATTTTCTCAAACCAACATAAAGGGCTTTTCTCTTCCCTAAATTTTCTCTGAAATTGACGATCTTTAGTTTATCTCTGTATATTTGCTTGGCTCTCAACATATAGAAAAAAGTTAAATCAGTAGAGCCGTCATTGATACAAATAACTTCAAGCTTATCCTGGGGATAGTTACTGTTGAAGATGGAAGCGATTGATTTCTCTATGAGCTCTTCCTCGTTTAAAGCAGGCATGATCACGGAAACAAATGGCCAATTGATACTCGCTCCCGATTCTATTGTCTGAGGCTTGTAGCGAAACCATATAATTGTGCGGAAAATTACACCGCTCACTATGATTACAGCTGATATCAATAACGGGTATGTTGAGATTCTGAGGAATAAATTGCTGCCCAGAAATTCAGCCCACAAGTGAAAGATACGGAATTTAATAGAAACGACTACTATGAAAGAGCTGGTTAAGATGATGAAGATAATAAGAACAGGATCTGTCTTTTCTTTTAGATAAGGAAGATCGAACAAAGAGCTTTTTGGTTGAGTTTCTAATTCAAGCTCATCAAATGTTTCTTCCCACATCCAAGGCCCACAAAAATTACTTTTAAAGGAAAAGATGAAAACAATTCTTACGGGAAGGAATATTATTAAATAAAATCAGGGAAGTCAAGCAGTTATGGACTTTAAGCAAAAAGATATTAGGCCCAAATGCCCTAGATAATCTTCCTACGTGAAAATAATTTCCTTCTCATGCTGCAAAAGAAATAAAACTAATTTCTTATCCAGAGAAAAGATAAAAAAGTAGGCGGGATTATAAATGATAATTTCTCTTAATACAATCTGACATTTTATGCTTTTCTAATAAACGATAGAACTGACGCCTGCTTTTCCCCATCTTGCTGGCAGCCCTAGTTTTATTCCAGCGACAATTCTCTAAGGTCTTTCTTAACTGTTCAGGAGTTATATTCATAGTTTTTCTGCAGTATTTTGAGTCACAATCAAGCTTGATATCCTTCTCTGTTAATATATTTCCTTCAGAAAGAATGCATGCTCTTTCAACGATATTTTCTAATTCTCTAATATTTCCTGGGAAATCATAAGCCATTAATATTTTCATAGTTTCCTTATAAATCACTTTTCTAGGCTCTCCTTCCTCTCTATCCTTTCTAAGTATATGATTTACTAACAATGGAATATCTTCTTTTCTTTCTTTTAAAGGAGGTATGTAAAACTTTATCACATTAATTCTGTAATATAAATCTTTGCGAAATCTTCCTGCTTTAACTTCTTCTTGTAAATTCTTATTTGTAGCAAAGATAAAGCGAGCATAAATTTTTCTAACGGTCGTTTCTCCAATTCTTCTCAGCTCTCTTTTTTCAATCATTCTTAAGATTTTCGCCTGAAGATGTAAAGACAAATCTCCGATCTCATCAAAAAAAATCGTCCCATTCTTGGCGACCTCGAGAAGTCCTAATTTGTCTTTCACGGCTCCAGTAAAGGAACCCCGTACATAGCCAAAAAGTTCAGCCTCAAATAGATCTTCTGGGATATCTGTGCAATTGATGGCCACAAAAGGTCTATTTTTTCTATCACTCAGTTCATGGATTTTTTTTGCAGTTAAATCTTTTCCTGTTCCTGTCTCTCCTAAGATCAATACACTCTTATCACTTTTAGCCGCTTTATGAATAAACCGCAGTTTTCTTTTTATGCCCAAGCTTATTCCAACTATTTCGGTATCACTAGAAACAGGATTATTCACCTTAGATTTTCCAGACTTAATGTCATCGAATCCATCATTTTTACTCAGTATAGGAACGATTTTTAAGGAAAAAATTCTCATTTAAATCTTTAGGAACTCTCTTCTATTTTAAATTCACCAAAGTGAGAAAATTATTCATAGAAATGACTCTATATATTATGTGCAAGTTGCTCCCCTCAACAACTAATGCTATAATGCGCAACCCAAGATGAATAGCGATGAAGAAAAAATCAAAGAATTTGAAGTCATAATAAACAAATTTTCTAGATTTGTTAAAGCAAACATTCAAAAATTCAATGTTCAAAAAAATGGGATTGATCCGGACGATATCTTACAAGAAGTTAAAATAAAAATATGGAAAATCTTGGAAAATGAGAAAAAGATAAAAAATTATGCGTCCTATATCAGGAAAATTGTAGATTCCTCAATAATAGATCAGCTTAGAAGATCTAAGAGAGAAAAAGGAATCTTTATTCAAGAAAAACATAAATTGGTTTCTGAACAAAAAAGTAACTATTTAATTAATATTTCCAATGATATCAACGCAAAAGAAATAATAGGTCAAGCTGTAGATTCACTTATTGAATCTCGGCGCAAAGTTGTAAAAATGTTTTTATTGAACATGACAATTGAAGAGATTGCCATCTATTTTAAATGGACCAGAGATAAGACAAGAAATTTGCTCTACCGCGGCTTATCTGATTTAAAAAAGATACTAAGAGAAAAGGGAATAGAATATGAAAATAAAGAATAAAGATTTAATAAAATTATACAAAGCCCATATAATGGAAAATATTCCCCATTCACAAAAAAGCTGCCCTCCTTCTAATGAAATCATTAGCTTTTTTAAATCAAAAACATCAGAAAAACAAAAATCAAGAATTATAGAACATATAACGAAATGCTCCTCTTGTGCTCAAGAATTTGAGTTCATGCTTCAAACTCGAAGAGAAGAAGGGAAATTAATTGGAGGGATTGGTAAATTATTACAATCTAAAGAAAACATAACAGCCATTAAAAAAAGAGCGGGCAAAAAGATCAACCATACTAACGAAAGACGAAAGTCATTCTTACCTAGATTATCATGGAAGTATGCTTTGCCACTGGCAGCAGTTGCTATTATAATTTCTGCTTTCCTTTTTTTCCAGAATTTAGGAAAAAGAGAGTACAGAGGACCAGATCTTAGTAAGATCCGTCTGATCGAACCGATAAGTGGAAAATATTCGAAATCTTTACTAGTATTCAAATGGAACGAATCTAAAGACTCCGAGTATTACATACTTGAATTATTTGACGAGACTCTGTTTCAAATATGGAAAAGTGATAAAATAACTAAAAACCAGACCATCCTCCCGGCTGAACTAGCCAAGAGTTTAAATACAAACAAGACGTACTTCTGGATGGTTACAGCTTTTTTGCCTGATGGAAAAAAGATCGAATCAGAGATAGAAGAATTTACCTTAACTGAATGAGAAGAAAGAAAAGACTATTTAAAATATAACTCGGAATTAGAATCACCATTCAAAACAAAAGCTGCCCAATAAAAAGGATGACTAAACTTCGAATTTATCATTTCCAGCTTGGCCAACCGCAATGCCTGAGCTTTATCATTCCCCTCGGAGAGATAACGATAAAACAAATTCATAAACTTTGCCGTTGACTCATCATTTATCCTCCAGAGTGTTAAAATCACTGATCTGGCTCCAGCATAGAAGAAAATCCTCGGAAGACCCAAAATCCCTTCTCCTCTCTCTAACTTGCCCATTCCTGTTTGACAGGCAGAAAGAACAACTAAATCAGCTTTCAATCTGAGATTGTATAGCTCACGAACCTGAAGAAATCCGTCTTCCTGTGGGTCATCATCCAACGCTAAAACAAGAGCTGATCTAAAGGGAAAATCCTCAGCCAAAAATCCATGACAGGCGAAATGAATGATCTGATAATCCTTAAGAGGAGCTTCTTTAAATATTTCTTCTCTTGCATCATCTTTAAGATAAATATCTTTTCTATTCTCAGGAAAATAGCTGGATATCTCCAAGATTTCTCTCTCGGTATAAGGTAGAGGAGATAGTTCAAATCCCTGATCTAAATACATCTCTCTTAAAATCTGAATCTCTGTCTTGGGGTTTTTCCCGTTTGATGAATCCCTCAACATATATGAAGGATTTCCAAATGCCAGTAAGCCCTTTTGATTTCCGCGTTTAACCTTGTTTTCAGACAAAAACAACAAAGCAGAAGATGAGGGCACATAAGAGATCTTATACTTTGCAATCAAATAATCATTCTGCAAGGATTCATCCATAGTATCTGGGATAAGAGTTTCAAAAGGAAGATTGTAGAGTATTCCATCGGGAACGATGATTAGACTCTCCACAGATTCAGGAATATTCCTTTCAGCAGGATGAAGAAGTTCCGTGTATATGCGCTTTGCAGCAAGAGTTCCTTTAAACTCTCCCCTTTGGGGACCTGAAAGAATCTTTAAATATGCCTTAATTGACTTCTCAATCTCACTCCTGGAAGGAAGACCATACACACCAAACTCATTCTTTGTAATAAGAAACATAAATGACTCACTCTCGCCAAGAAAATACTCTATTAATCCTGCTTTCCCATTTAAGTGCTGCTGGACCTGATCAAGGTTACATGGCTCAGTGGAAACCAAGTTAGCAAGCTCAGGAACCTCTACCCTCATTCTAGATATCAAACTTATATATTCATCTTCTTCTTGTCGAAGCTTGCTCAACAATTCCTGCCTTCTCTTTTGAGATAGGTCTGAACTTGAAAGCTCCTGAATAACTAAAGAAATTCGGCTTGACAGCTCATTTTCTCTTATCTTCATTCCAGGACTTAAGCTTTCTTTTATGTCAATTTTAGATTCTCCCAGGCTCTCTAAAAATGCTCTACTTTTAGCTCTTTCTACTATGTGAAATATCTCTTCGGCGTGGCTGTTTGATGGAGCGTTTATATTTAACCGGTAGAGAAGACTAATCAAAAACTCGTAGGCTTTTAATTTATCTCTTACAAAGCCAGTTTTATAAGTATCAAGGTAAATCTGGCTTCTTATCCGGTCGATAACGTTAATGGCTCTTTTATAACTCTTGACTGCAGGGGAAAATCGATTCTCTTTTTCATAACATCGCCCAAGCCCAAAATAAGCTTCCCAGAGTACCTGCCTGCCATTAATCTTATTGGCTAGCTCAAGAGCTTTCTTGTATGACTTTATGGCTTCCTCATAAAATCCTAGATAATAACGAGCGATTCCCATGTTGTTCTGAAGCATACTCATAGCTTCTATATCTTGAATCTCTTGTGCCCTTTCATAGCCCAATTCAAAGTATTTCATGGCTTCATGATAATTTTTTAAATCTGTGTGAACAAAGCCGATGTTATTTAAGGCATAAACTTCAGTTTGTATGAGATTAAAAAATTCTGTTTCTTTATCTCTGTACTTTCTTAGCAGTTTTATGCAATTGTAAAGATAGCCCAGTGCTTTATCAAAATATTCTTTATCTCCAGAAATAGAACCTTTATATCGAAGTGTAGTTCCAATATTATTTAAAAGCACAAATATATCTAAATCGTCTCCCAACTGCTTCTTAATTGTTAAAGCTTCAATGAGATATTTTAATGCCTTATCATAATTTCCTATTGTTTCATAAATAATCCCCATATTATTCAGACATTCTGATTCATTTTTTTTATTTTTAATTGCCCTTGCAATTGTTAGGGCTTCTTCATATATATTGAGAGCCTTAGAATAATTGTCTAATTTCTCATAATATATACCAATATGATTTAAACATATCCCTTTTTCTCTCTTATGATTAAGGCTTTGGGCAATATTCAGTGCTTTCTCATTCAGGGAAAGATACTTCTGTAAGTTTTTTAATTCCAAATACGTAATACTCAACTGGCGCAGACACTTGAGCTTGTGTTCATTGCTCTTTGTTTTTTCTGCTAATTCGATAGCCTGTTGAAAGCTCACTATTGACTTTTGGTTTTCACCTGAGGAACGAAACTTTTTCCCGTCTTTATACAATCTATAAATTTCAAGAGCATTCCTGCTACTTTCCTTCAAGTCTTTTAAATTGAATTTCGTCGCAATAGACAGAGCTTTTTCATACCTCTCTGTAGACTCTTCAAGTTCGCCAATGTTCCAGTATAATATACCTAAGTCTATCAGGCATCTAGCTTCCCATTCTTTATTACCTATTTTTCTCGCAAGGTCCAAGGCCTCCTTAAATTCATCAATTGCCTGAACAAAATTGCCTTCTTTTCTGTGCGTTTCTCCAAATTTAACGATGGAACCATAGAGTTGAGAAAGACTGGTTTTTTTATCGAGAGCGTTGCTACGGATGCTAGAAAGCGTAATAGAAAAGAAGATTAAAAAAAAACTGTTAATCTCTTGAAAAGATCTTTTTTATAAATGTCCATTTGCTAGCAAAAGAAATATAAGCAAGAATTCTAATAATGTCAACTGAAAATCAAGCTTATGTTGATTTTTTAGCTTGATTTAACTAACATCATAATTTCATTATATCCAAGGGGAAG
>Ga0209635_10004925_pt1 | contig 10535 bp, 12 predicted proteins | sample DeeMarSWOR230_32_FD_187463 | JGI IMG/M metagenome (GOLD analysis project Ga0209635, IMG submission 187463) | Marine sediment microbial communities from White Oak River estuary, North Carolina - WOR-2-30_32 (SPAdes) (version 2) | ecosystem: Environmental > Aquatic > Marine > Intertidal zone >...
AAGCCAACGTTGCCGAGGTTGACAACCTTCGCTGACATATCTCAGACAGGAACTATCCTCGCAATCCGCCAAGCAATGGTCTACCTTCACTTCAAGTATTCCATGAGGTCTTCCAGGAGAGATATGGAGTAGCCGCACTGCTGACATCTGAAGATCTGGTCTACCACTTCCCCTTCCTTGTCTATCTCTTGATAGACAAGATTCTCGTCCCCGCAAATGGGGCACGTTACCTCAAGTTGCGTCAGAACAGCGAAACGGATCGCCTCAAACTGCCTGATGAGAGGCTCGAACCTCATTAGATCTACCTTTGTCACGGTAGACGGCCCTCTCAGGAATCGGTCTACTAGGTTGCGTAGACACTCGGCAGGAGTTACCCCTTGCTCCATGCAAGCCTGGGTAAACCTCTCTTGGGTATCCTCTGAGATTTTCGTTGAGACTACCTTCATATCGTGTTTACCTTCCTTTCACTAGCTATAATAGTTTGCCACATTCTGCACTGCATTGCATCACCTACAAAGCTAAACCATCGGTAAACGTCTACCCTCTCATAGCTCTTTCCATCGCTCTCATCAACTCCTTCGGCTTCCGATTGGACAGCTAGTTAAGCCAACCACGATAACGAGATGCCTCCAGATTAGAGCCGCCTAAATAGCAGGATAGAGATGCTTAGGCGACTGAGGGTAGCCCCACCCTCCCCCCCGCCAACAGATTTTTGCCTCAAAGAATAAAACCTGCCTCAGTTTTAGTTACCTCTGCCTGCAACCTTGCAAGCTTGCATCCCCCTATCTAAGTGTTAGAATCTCACAGAAATCAACATGTGCTGGGCAAGGTCGAATCAGGGTTCTAAGCGGATAATTACCTCATGGAATTCCTCGTTCGGGCTTGAGTATTTTCCTATTTAAGGCCCTCAAAATCGTCAGAATCGGCGATTTGAGCGCCTTTTTAGTTACGTGCTGGTGAAGGGTAGAGATCTATAGCTCCTTTCATTGTCAGAGCTTTGGTTTTGTCATTGAGGCCCGCTGGCTGAGGTAAGAAGGCAAACGGTGAGTAAACTGCGTGCGTCCTCTTAATCTGATGCTCATTAGTGTGGTAGTAGAACTTCGCCGTGATTGATGCGTCAGCATGGCCGAGGATCTCCGATACGGCCTTGAGGTCGCCACCGTGCTGCAAAGTCCAGGTAGCGAAGAAATGGCGGAACTGGTGACAGGTGTATTTCCTGATGCCAGCCTTCCGGCACAGCCGCTCTAGGCTCCTATTGGCATCCCTGTTGTCCCAGCCATCGACGGACTGTGACGGGAACACCAAGTTATTATTGCCGCTAATGCACTTCATGCTCTCCAATACCATGCAACCAACAGGCGAGAGTGGGATCGTGCGCTCCTTGTTGCCCTTGCCGATAACAGTTATACATCGGCTGTCCAGGTCAACACGATCCCACTCCAGATGTGACAGCTCCGAGAATCTAATTCCCGTGTCCATATAGAGCTTTAGCATCGCGTCGATTTTGGGATTGTCCATAACCGCAAATAGCTTGACTATCTCCTGAGGCTTAGGAGCCTTGACCTCTCTCTTCGCCAGCTTCGGTGGCTTGAGTGTCTTTGTCGGATCGGCAGGCCATAGCCCTTGACTGTAGAGGTAGCTGAAGAAACTCTTGAGAGCCTTGAGTTCGTTCTTGGCCGCCGTAGGACTGGTGCCGGATAGCAGTTGGGTCGATAGATATTGCTGAATGGAGAGGGGCGTTGGCGAGGCCTGGACTTGCAAAAAGCGCCTTACATAGTAAGAGTAAAGGCTTATCGATGCAGGCGAGTAAGATTGCGAGACCAGCGACGCTTCCCATAATAGTATCCCTTCGCTAACTGACTGAAGTCCTGGTGCCGCCTCTAGCGGTATGTTTATGTCCTCGTTCTCGCATAGCTGGCGGACAACTGCCCGGACTATCTCTTGGCTCGCTGGTGAAAGCCTCTCTATGAAGTCAAAAATTTTCGCCACGCTGTCGTCCCTGCCTTTAAAAAAGGGTCTCTTTTGGGGCGCTTTTGGCATCTTTGGGCTCTTTTCGCCATCGGCCCCTGACTCTCTCCCTCCTCGAAAAAATCGACCTGATTTGGCTCAGCCATCACCATTTTTAGGCCCTCGGCGATCCTCTCCCTGACCATCTCATAGCTCGGATAGCTGAACCATTCCTCTAGGTCTTCAATGCGCCAAAAGTAATCTTTATCTGTCTCCAACCGCCAGAAGATAGGAGGCCTTCCAAGAGACTTCCACCAGGTAATGAGGGGCTCCTGGGAAGCCAGATCAGCGCCTAGATAAGCTACCAGTTTGGTCGTTTTCTGACCGTGGTCGCCGCTGACGGTTTCGCAAAGTTGATAGTAGCTCTTGGCCCCTTTTTGAGACTTCGCTAGATACATTTCGCCCTGTTCCTTGTTTTTGAATAGCCTATGAACATTTGTCCAAAATAACTTAAATTTCGGATAGCCTATGAAGTCTGTATCTGCCAAGATAGCCTATGAACCTTTTTCGGCACAAATCAAAAAAATTCCCGATACTGCCCTGCCGAACTTGACTTTGAGGTATAGTAATGGTATGTTTTCTTTCGGCCGCTAACCAGTGGGTTACAGGTTCGAGTCCTGTGCGGCTCACTTGTTCTATTATTATTACCTTAGGCTCCTTTTACTGTTATTAGGTAACTTCAGGACGGGACACCCCGGTCTCGGCCTGCTTGCCCTTCGCTGGCTTCTCTGTTTTGGCCGTGGTCTCTTTCTCTGGCTTGCGCGCAGTCCGCAGCGTCACGCCATAAGCTGCCTCGACCGGCATGAAAAGGAGCTGGTTCCAACCGATACTCTCTTTCTTGTTGAGCCCGTCCAGGGTCGCGAAGTCGTTGTCGGAGACCCTTATAGCGATAATTCTGCCTTGCATTGGTCACCTCCTTTCTAGCTACAACACAATTGACGCTTGGTTTGGAGGCAAAGTCAAGTATTTTGGAGCCCAAAAGGAGGTCAATAATGACGATGCTGCCCACTTTTAGGTAAGATGGCGACAGCGAGAACGCCGGAACGCCGCCGGGGATCGAAGGTGGATGAAAGGAGGCCTAGAAAGCTGTGAAAGCAGATCCGAAGACAGAAGCCGCGGTGATGAACGTTATGAACCAGTTCAGTGAAGCGTTCGCCAAGCGGGACCTGGATGCACTGCTGGCGCTCTTGGCGCCAGACCCTGACGTGGTTTTCATTGGGACAGGAGGGGATGAGAAGCGCATCGGACTAGCCGAGATCGAGGCCTTGGGTGAACGTGACTTTGCGCAGTTCGAGGATGCATCGATGAAGTTCGGCTGGCATTCGGTCTCAGCGACGGGTTCAGTGGCATGGATGGCAGCTGACATTGTGCTCCACGTCAAGACTAGTGGCCGGGAAATACATTTGCAAGCACGAGGAACTGCCGTGCTGGAGCAGCGGGGAGATAGGTGGCTCATCGTACAGTTCCACGGGTCCCTGCCGGCTGCCGGGCAAGAAGATGGTGAAGCATTCCCAACATAGTCGTTCTAGGGTAATATGCGTAGCTTGAAAGCCACAAAGCTATCTCTTGGGGCCTTGAACACCCTCGTTTGACCAAAAGGTCATCTTGGAGCCCATCTGGGTTTACGGCTGTTAACATCTTTCTACTACCGCACTTGACAAACGTCCAATAACGTGGAATAATGTGTAATTTTCATCCATACTTGACAAATGTACAATTGTGTGGTATAAATTTGCAATTTCCCACAGCAAGGGTGAACCTGAAACGTGGATTACAGGTTCGAGTCGTGTGTGGCTGACTAGGTGGGGAAGTGTCGGAACTGGCAGACGAGCATGACTTAGGATCATGTGCCTTCGGGCGTAGGAGTTCGAGTCTCCTCTTCCCCAGGGGAAGGAGTTATTATGGTGTAATGGGCTCAGGTCAGTGACCTGAGGGTTGTTATTTGACCCCGAGGAAAGCGGTGGTGGGGTATGTGTGATTTGAACATTCTGTAGGGAGGATAAAATATGGCTGAAATGATGGAGATGTTGCAGAAGCGGCTGGAATTTGCGTTCCTGGGCGGGCGGTTCTGGATTTTCGCCCAGATAGGCGCTCTTCTAGTGCTGTTGACCAGCTTTAAGCCCTTCTTCTGGGAGTACAATATTCCGGCCCTCCTTGTGCTACTAGGGGCCTTAACCTGGGACCTATGGCGAAATGCCCCCAAAGCGGCTAGGTACGGGATAAGTCTCTTGACGCTGGTCGTATTCATGTGGCTGCTGGCCAATACGCTGATGGTACAGTACTTCGATGGGACGCTTGTTCCATCATCGTTGCATGACTATCAGACTGGAATGATGACCGCCTACGGCCTGGCGGCTACGAATAATAGCGCTGCGGCTGTGGGGGTGATGGCTGAGGTGATACCCGATGGCGTAGCAGGGATTAATACGCTGCTTATGGGTGCAATCGGTGGGGTACTGATGCTAATCAGCGGCTTGATGGGGCTGATGGCAGCCCGCCGAGCCTAGTAGACCGTCGTTGTAAAAATCCTACCAGAAAAGAGCCTTCCAGCAGTAATGCTGGAAGGCTCTTTCATCTACCCTGCTTGAGAAGAGCCTGGCATTATGCTAGGATTCTATTATGGAGCAAAGCCATATCAGGAACTTTTGCATCATCGCCCACATCGACCATGGCAAGTCCACGCTCGCCGATCGCCTCCTCGAGCTCACCGGCACCATTAGCGAGCGGGAGATGCGGGAGCAGTTCCTCGACCAGATGGAGCTGGAGCGGGAGCGGGGGATCACCATCAAGGCCCAGGCGGTGAGGATGAGCTATCACGCCTCGGATGGCGAGGAGTACCAGCTAAATCTCATCGATACCCCGGGGCATGTCGATTTCACATACGAAGTCTCCCGAAGCTTGGCCGCTTGTGAGGGGGCGCTCTTGGTGGTCGATGCCGCTCAGGGGATACAAGCGCAAACCCTGGCCAATGTCTATATCGCCCGTGAACATAACCTGGTGCTGATCCCCGTGGTCAACAAGATCGATTTACCTAATGCGGAACCAGAGAAGGTGGCAAAGGAGTTAGAGAATATAATCGGCTTCCTCCATAGCGAGGTTATCTTTGCCTCAGCCAAGGAGGGGATAGGGACTAGGGAGATCCTGGAGGCAATCATCCAGAGGATCCCTCCACCAAAAGGAGAGATGGATAAGCCACTGCGCGCTCTGATCTTCGACTCGAAGTATGACTCCTATAAAGGGGTGATAGCCTATCTGAGAGTGGTTGATGGGGCGGTCGCTAGGGGGGAGCTCCTCAAGCTGATGTCATCGGGGAGAGCCATCGAGGCACTGGAGATCGGCGTTTTCAAGCCGTGGCTAACGCCGGTAGAGCGCCTGGACGCTGGCGAGGTAGGCTATGTCGCCACCGGGCTGAAGAGCGTTGGGGAGTGTGGGGTGGGCGATACCATTACCATAGAGGAGGAGGATGCGGCGGAGCTACTTCCCGGCTATCGCCCAGCCAAGCCCATGGTCTTCGCCGGGCTCTACCCTTTGGAGGGGAAGGATTACCTTCTATTGCGCGATGCCCTTGAGAAGCTCAGGCTTAATGATGCCTCCCTGACTTATGAAGCGGAGACCAGCGCTGCCCTCGGCTTCGGCTTCCGCTGCGGTTTTTTGGGCGCACTTCACATGGAGATTGTTGCCGAGCGGCTGAAGCGTGAGTATGGGCTTGATCTTCTGGTCACCGCCCCCAGCGTCGCCTATCAGGTCACCACGAAGGATGGTAGGGAGCTTACGGTGGCTAATCCCTCCATGCTGCCGCCGCTGGACGAGGTTGATGAGATAAGGGAGCCCTGGATGTCAATCAGCATCATTACCCCAAGCATATATATAGGCACGGCGATGGAGCTGGTAAGCGGGCGAAGGGGAGAGTATAAGAAGATGGAGTATTTTGAGCGGGAGGCGCCTCAATTCCAGGAGCCGGGCTCCGATCTGCGGGTGCTCCTCCAATATGAGATTCCGCTTGCCGAGATCATCGTCGATTTCTACGACCAGCTCAAATCGCGCACCCAGGGCTACGCCTCTATGGACTATACTCTTTCCGCTCACCGAGCCGCTCCGCTGGTGAAGCTGGAGATCTTGGTCAATAACCAACCTATCGATGCCCTTTCCTCTATTGTCCCTGCGGATCGGGCCTATCGGCAGGGGAGGGCGTTAGTGCAGAAACTCAGAGGCTTGATCCCCAGGCAGCTCTTCGATATCGCTCTTCAGGCAGCGATTGGAAACCGGGTCATCGCCAGAGAAAATATTAAAGCGTTGCGCAAGAATGTGCTCGCTAAGTGCTATGGGGGCGATGTCACCCGAAAGCGTAAGCTTCTAGAGAAACAGGCTGCAGGGAAGAAGCGTATGAAGAGAGTAGGCAGTGTGGAGATCCCTCCTGAGGCCTTCGTGGAGGTGCTCAGGCTGGAGAGATAGTATCAAATGTCGCTGATCAGCTTTTTCAGATACCCTCTAAGATCGGCGCCTATTTCAGTGTGGCGTAAGGCCAGGGCTACCGAGGCTTTAAGTAAGCCCAATGGCTTGCCGGCATCGTAATAAGTCCCCTCAAACTCATATCCATATATCGCTTGCTGCTTAAGTAGTAGCGCCAAGCCATCAGTGAGCTGAACCTCTTCCCCCTTTCCTGGTGGGGTGACCTCTAGCGCCTCGAAGATCTCAGGGGTGAGAATATAGCGGCCCAATATTGCTAGGTCCGAAGGGGCATCCTCGGCCTCAGGCTTTTCTACCATATCTAGGACCTGATAAACCCGCTCCGCTATCTGATTTGGCTTAATGATGCCGTATCTTTTGGTATCCTTCCTTGTCACCTGGCAAACCGCGATTACACTCCCCTTATACCGCTGGTACACCTCGAGCATCTGCTTCAAGAGGGGCACCTCAGCCTCGAAGATGTCATCGGGCAGAAAAACAGCGAAGGGCTCATCGCCCACAATCTCTTTGGCACTGAGGATGGCATGCCCCACCCCAAGCTGCTCCTTTTGTCTGATAAAGCATATGTTGCCCAACTCAGCGATGCGACGCACCTCCCCAAGCAGCCCCATTTCCCCCTTTCGCTCCAGGGCGTATTCCAGCTCAAAGGAACGGTCGAAGTGGTCCTCTATTGCGCTTTTCCCTGAGGAGGTTACGATGATGATCTGCTCGATACCTGAGGAGGTGGCTTCCTCAACGCTATGCTGAATAAGAGGCTTATCCCCCAAAGGGAGCATCTCCTTGGGGAGGGCCTTGGTTGCTGGCAGGAACCTCGTTCCCCAACCGGCCGCTGGGATTACCGCCTTACGAATCACCGCCATGCTTTCCTTATTCTACACGAAGCTCCCCCTGTAGGCAAGGTTTATAGTCTTGACAATGAATCCTTGGTGGGATAGTATCAGAGCGAGGTCGTGCTAGGCGGGGAGCTAGCGGTGCCCTGTACTCGCAATCCGCTATAGCGAGGCTGAATTCCTGCTCGAGGTCTTGAGTCTTTTAGGACTGCCTCTGCTAAGTGACGTTGAAGGCTGGGTCCTGCGCGGCGGAAGGCTATGAACCCCGTCAGGTCCGGGAGGAAGCAGCGGTAAATGGTAACTTCTGGGTGCCGCAGGGTTGCCTGGTCAGAGTTGGCTGACAGAGGCAAGCTAAGGGGCGGGATCGACAGCGGGTGCACGACCTTAAATTTTATGGGTGCAGATTTGCTCCTAAGTCAAACTAAGAGGGAACTGCGTCGCCTCGACCTTCGGGCTAAGAAGGGACTGGGGCAGCATTTTCTGGTCGATGAGCGGGTGCTCAGTAGCCTGATCTGGGCAGCAGAGCTCGCCTCTGACGATACCGTGGTTGAAGTGGGACCCGGGCTGGGTATATTGACCAAGGAGCTGGCGAGGAAAGCAGGTCGGGTTATTGCCATAGAGGTCGATACCAAGATCGCATCCGTCCTCAAGGAAATCTTTATCCCGTGGCCCAATGTCACCATTATCAATGCCGATGTCCTTGAGAGTGCCCCGGAAGCATTTTTGGTAAAAGGTCCCTATAAGGTTGTGGCTAACCTCCCTTACTATATTGCCTCTGCGGTGCTGCGCCATTTCCTGGAGGCTTCGATTAAGCCTCATCTTATAGTGGTCACACTGCAGAAAGAGGTGGCTCAGGCGATAGTGGCCCCGCCTGGCCAGATGAGCTTACTTAGCGTCAGCGTGCAATTCTATGGTAGGCCAGCTATTGTGGACTACGTTCCTGCACGAAGTTTCTATCCACTGCCAAAGGTGGACTCCGCTATTGTGCGCATCGACCTTTATGATCATCCTGCGGTGGCGGTGGAGGATGAAGCCAAATTCTTCAGGGTGGTTCGTAGCGGTTTTTCAGCGCCCCGCAAGCAATTGCACAATTCCCTGGCCCAGGGGCTTGAGATATCAGCAAGGGATGCTGTGGCCCTGCTGGAGGAAGTGGGCATAAGCCAAAAGCGTCGCGCTGAGACGCTAAGCCTTGAGGAGTGGGCCAGGGTTTATCGGGTGTTCACCGAGAAACAATGTTAACCGTCTTCGCCTATGCAAAGATTAACCTGACCCTCGAGGTTCTGGGCAGACGTGCCGATGGCTACCACGAGGTGGCCACCGTTCTCCAGGAGATCAACCTCAAAGATACTCTTTCCTTTGAGGAGCATCGTGGCATAAGTTTTGATAGTGACTATCCCGGCCTCGGATCGCCCCAAAATCTGGCGCTCAAAGCAGCGAGATTGCTTCAGGAGGCGGCTGGCTCCAGTAAGGGGGCGTCGATCTTCATTAAAAAGGGCATTCCGGTCGCCGCAGGCCTGGGGGGTGGTTCCAGCGATGCCGTGGCGACCTTACGAGCCCTTAACGAGCTATGGGAATTGGGCTTTTCCCACCACCAATTAATTGAGCTAGCATCGAGGCTCGGCTCTGATACCGCCTTCTTTCTCTATGGAGGCACCGCCCTCGGAGAGGGGCGTGGTGAGCGGATCACCACGCTACCTGCTCTCTCCACTTCATGGGTGGTGCTACTTAGTCCAACCGTTGATGTTCCGCCAAGTAAAACGGAGAGCCTCTATGCCTCCCTAGGTCCATCCCAGTTCACTAAAGGGCGATTCACTAAAAGAGTGGTCGATCTCCTTCAGCGGGGAGGGGAGCTCCCAACATCCTGCTTTTTCAATGCCTTCGAGAGGGTTGCCTTCACCGTTTTTACCGGGCTTGAGGAGTATTGGCAACGCTTTTCCGCACTTGGTGCCGATAATATCCACCTCGCAGGCTCAGGCCCCACCCTTTTCACCATGGTAAGAGATAAGGCTCGAGGTATGGAGCTATATCGCTCCCTTAGAAAGGAAGGACTGGAGGCTTATCTTGTTCAGACTATGGCGCGGCGTTAACAATTCTTTGCTTAGCTTACTTCGTCGCAGCTCCCGGCTAGGGGAGCTAAGCGGGACGACGAGGTGGCTGCTGTTAGCTGTTGTCGTTGTCTTGTTTGTTGTCCTTGGCTATGCCATCCTTCGCCTCTCGCCATATCTAGAAGATTTTAAGGAGTATGGCTATCTTGGTGCCTTTTTAGTATCTTTTATCACTAGCACTACGGTTATTTTCCCCGCACCTGGTTTCGTCGTTATCTGGGCCTTAGCCGCCAGTCCTGCATTTAGCTGGCCTTGGGTGGCCCTAGCAGCGACAATTGGTGGAGGGCTAGGGGAATCTACGGCATACCTCGCTGGTTATGGTGGGGCAGTGGTCATCGCTCCTGAGCAGTCAAAGTGGTATAAAAGGGCGGAGGATTGGATGAGGCGCTACGGTAGCGCGACCATATTTTTCTTCTCCATTACCTGGCTTCCTTTTGACTTCGTTGGCATCGCTGCTGGAGCATTGCGGTTTCCCTTCTGGAAATTCCTGCTGGTGACACTTGCGGGACGCATGCCGCGGACGTTCCTGGGGTGCTATGTGGCTTATTTGGGCTGGACAACATTTTCCCCCCTGTTGCCTTTTTTATACGAGCTGCCGTGGTGGTTCTGGGTTATCATAGGTATAGGTATAGTAGCTATCATCGTGGGCATCGTAGTAATTTGGCGGCGAATGCGGGCGGGAGCATGGATGAACATAGCCCTGTCTAGGGCGCTGAAAGGATGGCGTAGAAAGTGATCATTGACTTACATGTCCATACCGCTAAAGGGGCGTATGATAGCACGCTATCTATTCCTCAGGTAATTGAAGAGGCGGCGATGAAGGGGCTTGGTGGGGTATGTCTTACGGAGCATACCTACGTTTGGAGCAGGAAGGAACTCGATGGTTTTTCCTCAAATCATAATGTTGTCCTCCTCGGAGGTCTGGAAGTAGATACCGATATGGGGCACATCGTTATCTTTGGTTTGGATAGATATGTCTCTGGGATTCATAAGGCAGAGGGGTTACGCCGCGTTGCTGATGAGGTGGGTGGCATTCTTATCGCCGTGCACCCCTTCCGCAGGTATTTCGAGCCTGAAGACTTTGGGATAAAGCCAAAGCGAAGTTGGCCCCAGGTTCTTGACGATG
>Ga0209635_10004928_pt1 | contig 10532 bp, 10 predicted proteins | sample DeeMarSWOR230_32_FD_187463 | JGI IMG/M metagenome (GOLD analysis project Ga0209635, IMG submission 187463) | Marine sediment microbial communities from White Oak River estuary, North Carolina - WOR-2-30_32 (SPAdes) (version 2) | ecosystem: Environmental > Aquatic > Marine > Intertidal zone >...
CCCTGTAATAAAAAAAGTTGCGCTGAATGCCTCAAATGTATAGAAATTGTGCCATATGTCAAAGCATAATAGAGATAAGGGATCTGCACTTTGAGAGTACGATCCGTAATCTGAAGATCCTCTATCGAGGATAACAAAATTAACGGCGAGGCAGGACCGAGCTATCATGGGTGGAAAGATCGAGCAGAGTGATACTGTTCTTGTCAGGCGATACAGGAGACTCCATCAATATACCGGGGAAATCGTACTTTCCCTCACTGAAGACGGTGTCATTCAGGAATGCAATGAAAGAGTGTCGTTTTACTTTCCAAACCCAATAACGGGGAAGAAAATTGAAAGTCTTTTTGAGGGTATCGATTTTCCCATCTCCTCCCTCTGCGAAACCGAAGTTGTCCAGAATGTGTTCGCCCGTGCTACTCCGTCTTCAGGTAAAAAGTATAACTTTTTACTCTTGTTCATCCCCATTGCCGATGTTCCTCACAATCGCGAGATCATGGTGATCGGTAAGGACATGACTGATATCGAATCATGCAAGGAGGAGGTCGAATCCCTGAGGGAGAGAATCGATGAGCTGGAGCATGAGAGAAGGGTTATTGATATCGGTAAAGACAAGACCTCTGCATTGACCAACGCCTTGCGAAAGCTCGAACGAACAAAGGGTGAGCTGGAAAAGACAAACCAGACACTTATGAAAGAGCTCGAGCTGGCAGCAACCCTGCAGAAATCTCTCGTGCCTCACAGGCCTCCAGAAGACAGCTACCTTCGTTTTGCCTTTCACTACGAACCCATGCAGTTTGTGGGTGGTGACTACTACGATGTCATGAATCTGGGGGAGGGGAAAACGGGAATAATCATAGCAGATGTTTCAGGGCATGGTGTATCCTCGGCATTTATCGCCGCTATGCTCAAGATATCCTTTCTAAACTATGGGAATCGATTCTCTTCACCTGCAAAGGTACTGAGCAAACTGAATGCGGAGTACTGCGATGTCATTCAGACCGGCGATTATGTCACCATTTTCTATGCTGTCATCGATCCCCCGAACAACACGCTGACCTATTGTGGCGCTGGTCATCCACGGCCACTTTTCCTGCATCGAAAGACCAAGAGCATCGAACTTCTTTCATCGGAGGGCTTCTTTATCGGCATGTTCGACCAGGCCGAATATACGGATAAAGTGGTGGAGATGCACAGGGGTGACCGGTTGATGGTATTTACGGATGGTGTTATTGAAGCCTATTCAGACGATAGGGGAGAGCAGTTTGGCGATAAGAGGTTGCTCGAATGCTTCAAGGAATACCGTGATGAACCGATCGACTGTATGATTGCTGCTCTCATCGAAAGAGTTAAGGTTTTCATGAAGAAGAGCATTTTCTACGATGATCTGGCAATCGTCGCTGTGGAGTACAAGAGGAGGTGACCAGCATTTCGATTACGAGCCGGGTACGGTGATTATGCTGTGTATAGTAGCCTATATCAATTTTGAGGTATCCTGATATGAAATTGAGTAAAGTTAAAAAAACCATCGAAATTATTCAAGAGCTCCCCACACTGCCGCTGGTGGCAAACAAGATCAACGCCACACTTCACGACCCGAAGTCGAGCGTTGCCGATCTCACCAAAATCATTGAAAAGGATCAGAGCATCACAACCAAAATGCTCAAGCTGGTCAATTCTGCACACTTCGGGCTATCCCAGAAAGTAAACAACGTCAATCAGGCCATTGCTCTGCTGGGATACAGGAATATCTCATATATCGTCATGACACTCTCCGTCTTTGATACCCTGAAAACCGTTGAAAAACTGAGCTTTGATAGGCGTAAGTTCTGGATCCACTCAATAGCGGTGGCCATCATGAGTCTCAAACTTGCCAGGGAAAGTGATTTCCTGCTGCTGGATGATATTTTTACAGCCGGTCTTCTTCACGACCTCGGCAAGGTTTTTATGGATGGCTTCATGCATGAGGAGTTTGAAACCATCGTCAAGAAAGCTGAAAATGAGGGGATATCCTACCTCGAGGCGGAGCATAAGCTGTTCGATATTGACCATACCATGGTTGGTGAATGGATGGCCCGTACATGGAGACTTCCGCTGCACGTGATTGCCGCGATTAAGCACCACCACCAGGAAAACGATCAGAGAAAAGGTCTTTCCCTTTCTCAGGACCCCTTTATCGATATCATTCGGCTCGCAGACACGGGTGTAAAGATACATGGCTTCGGTCAAAGCGGTGACGGCTCAGCCTTCAAACCTGCCTTTGAGAAGAAGCTCTACAAGAGGCTGCCTGTCACTCAGGAAGACGTGGATCGCGTGCTCGATGATCTCGAGGAGGACCTTCGGAAATCGGAAGCCCTCCTCAATCTGGCCCTGTAACCGTACTCACTGCGACCACCAGGTCGGCTCTCTGTCCCATCGATGCTGTTTCAAGGTGACAAGAAGGTCTTTGGGAAGTCCCTTTCCATCAGAGGTCCCAATGTTTTGCCGGACATGCTTCTCCGTGCGCATACCGGGAATTGATGTGCTCACGGTTGGGTTGGATAGTATGAACCGGAGCGCCATTTCAGCCATGGTCATCTTTTTGGGAACGAGGGGTTTTAACCGGTCGGCATGATCAACACTTGATTCGAGGTTTTCAGGTACGAAATAGGTGCTCCTCCAGTCGTCATCGGGCCAGGTGGTGCTCTTCGTGAGTGTGCCGGTAAGGGTACCCTCATCAAAGGGAACCCGTGCGATGACCGCGATGTCCAGTTCCTCGCAGAGCGGGAAGAGCTGGTCCTCCGGAGCCTGGTCGAATATGTTGTATATCACCTGTACTGCATCGATGAGACCTGTTCTGAGTGTCTGCAAGCAGTTATTTGGTTCCCAGCGATTAACGCTTACCCCCACGGTGCGCAGTTTTCCCTGCTCCTTGAGACGGACCACCGCTTTCTGCCATCTCTCGTCGTCGGCCCAGCCGTCCTCCCAAACGTGAAACTGCTGCAGGTCTATGGTATCGATACCCAGGTTTTTGAGGCTCCTTTCCGTATATTCCACGATGTGCTCGGGTGGAAAGCAGTCATCAAGAGTGAACTCCCGCTTCGAGGGCCAGATGAAATTTTTAGGAGGGATCTTTGTTGCGACGTAGAGCTTCCTGTCAGTGTGCCGTTTAAGGAGCGCTTTCACAATCTGCTCGCTCTTTCCCTCTGCGTATGCCCAGGCTGTGTCAAAGAAGTTACATCCCTGTTCCACGGCTAGATCGAGAGATTGCTGCACTTCCCTCGCCTTTGAACCGGTCCACGATGCAAGTCCCCAGCACCCATACCCGATCTCACTCACTCTCCATCCCGTTCTTCCAAAAGTCCTGTACTCCATGATGCGCCTCCTCTCTGGTATAAGAATACATTACAGAGCATGTATGAAGGCTGTCAATGGTTTTCCCCGGCGCTGGTACGGTTTGCCATGGCTGAACGGCGAACTATTGGATTTTCCACCCACCCATAGTATATTGGGTTGGATGGATGTCCACGACGTATCCTTTGGAAATATCGCGAATATATTTACCTTCTTCCGTGTAGCGCTGGTTCCGGTTTTTCTCGTGTTTCTCTTTGGCCACACCCTGGCGTCTTCTGTGACAGCCATCGTACTTTTTCTGACAGCTTCCATTACCGATTACTTCGACGGCCTCATCGCCCGGCGAAGGAAGCTTCATACCCGTTTCGGCGAATTCATGGACCCCCTTGCCGATAAACTTTTGGTCTGCAGTGCCTTTATTGCGTTTGCGCTGATGCCCGTTCTGTTCATACCTGCCTGGCTTGTGGCCCTTATAATCCTTCGAGAGATCTTTGTAACTGTCATGCGTGTTGCTGCGATTCGAAGACATGCGCCGATCAGAACAGAGTTTTCAGGGAAGCTCAAGACCTGTTTTGAAATGATAACGATTTTCGTGATTCTCCTCATCCTCGTCCTGCAGAACGTGATCGTGCGGAACGGTACAGGTCAATCCATGATTCGTACTGGTACCGAGTTTTGGATCGCTCATCTCGGTGAACGCAGGGGCAGGTTCATCTCTGTACTGCCGTTGATCATGGTCGCCTTATCAGCACTGTTCGCACTGATCTCCATGGTGCAGTACCTGGTCAAGAACCGCCATCTCTTCTCGAAGCAGGCAGGGTATTCGGAAGGGTCATGAATATACTGGTCAAGCTACTGGCAAGCGGCTTATTCACCGGGTACGTTCCAAAGGGTAGCGGCACCGTTGCATCTCTGCTGGCCTGCGGTGTCTGGCTGTTTTTATCGGGACACAGCTACTATTTCATTGTTCCGCTTCTGGTAACAGTCGCGGGGTTTTTTATCTCAGGTTATGCCGAAAAAAATCTGTTCGGAGAGCCCGATTCACGAAAAATCGTTATCGATGAGATCGCAGGGATGCTTGTTACCTATCTGAGCTTTTCTTTCTCGCTGACGATGCAGGGGCTGGTGTACGGCATTGCAGGTTTCCTTTTTTTCAGAATTTTCGATATCTTCAAACCCGGTCCGCTCGGGATGATTCAAAAGATAAGGGGTGGACCCGGGATCATGCTCGATGATCTGGCCAGCGGGGCACTCGCCAACGGTTTGCTCCAGCTGGTGCGTCTCTTTGTGTTTCACAGATGAAACTGAATCGATCCGAACCATGAGGGTGTATCCATGCCTCAGTCTATCTTCTATGAGAGAGACCTCAACTCTGCACAGCTTGAAGCCGTGTATTACACCAACTCCCCACTCCTCGTGCTTGCAGGTGCCGGAAGCGGAAAGACGCGCGTCATCACCTACAAGATCGCCTATCTCATTAACGAGTGCGGCTACAGCCCTGAAAACATGTTTGCTGTCACCTTCACGAACAAGGCCAGCATCGAGATGAGAGAACGGGTGAATCTTTTACTCGGTGAGAAGGTGGATGTGTGGGTTAAGACCTTTCACTCTTCGGCAGCAAGGCTACTCAGGATGTGGGGCAGAGGACTGAATGTCGAGCCTGATTTCTCGATCATCGATCAGCAGGACCAGCATGCTCTCGTGAGAAAGATCGTCACGGGGATGAACATTGATACGGAGACATACAGACCGGAGAAGTACGTATATCTCATAAACCGGGCGAAGGACCAGCTGCTCTCTGCTGAAGCAGCTGAATCGGAAAACTTCTCTACGGATTTCTACTTCAATGATGTGTACAAGCGTTATGAGGAAATCCTTGCAAAAGAGCATGTGCTCGATTTCGGGGATCTTATTTTCAGGCTGACAAGGGGTTTTCAAGAAAACAGGGAGGTTCTAGATCGTGTCAGGGAACGATTCCGTTATGTGCTTGTCGATGAGTTCCAGGATACCAACCATGCCCAGTACGTGCTTGTCAAGCAGCTCACGGACTCTCATGGCAACGTTTGCGCAGTGGGCGATGACGACCAGTCGATCTACGGTTTTCGGGGCGCGCGTGTCGAAAATATTCTCAACTATGCAAAAGAATACAGGAACTGCAGGATCATCAAGCTCGAGGAGAACTACCGTTCATATCAGAACATTCTTACTGCGTCGTCGAAGCTCATAGACAACAATTCAGAAAGACTCGGCAAGACCCTGTTCACGAAAAAGGGGGAGGGGGAGAAACTCGTCTTCTGTCGCACGGACTCTGATTATGATGAGGCGCGGTTCATTGCAGGGACTGTGCGCGACCTCGTCATGGGAGGGGAATACGAGTACCGTGATATTGCAGTGTTCTATCGGATGAATGCCCAATCGCGGGTGTTCGAGTCGGTGTTCAATCAGGACCGCATTCCCTACACTATCGTGGGGGGCTTGAGGTTCTTCGAACGCGAGGAGATCAAGGACATACTTGCCTATGTCAGGCTCGCCATTAATCCCATGGATGAGATGGCGCTCGAGCGTATCGCGAACAGGCCCCCGCGCGGGATCGGCCGGAAAACCGTTGCACGTCTAGTCGAATCGTACCTTGGGAGCGGACATTCGATCTTGGACGTCGGGGAGGATCTCGACATAGCGGCCTCCAGAAAGAAGCTTGTGCTTCAATTCGTTGCATTCATCGATGAACTGAGGGAGATGATAAACGGGCAGGACCCACCCTCTCTGCTCCGGTACCTCTACGAGAAAACGGGCTACCTGGATTGGCTCAAGCGGGAACGCAGGGATGAGAAGGTGAGAAACCTGGAAGAGCTCTACAATGCGGTTGATGAGTTTCACCGGAACAACCCCTCCTCACCGATTAACGATTTCGTGGAAGAGGTGAGCCTCAACCAGGGAGCCCGTGACGATGAGTTCAAAAACAACCGTGTCCATCTTATAACCCTGCATAATGCGAAGGGTCTGGAATTCCCCGTGGTTTTCATGGCCGGAATGGAAGAGGGGATCTTCCCGCACTATCTATCGGGAGAGGCACTGCAGGACCAGCAGGAGGAGAGGAGACTCTGCTATGTGGGCATGACCCGCGCCATGGTACGGCTCTACTTCACCGCGGCGCGACGCAGGTTGCTCTTCGGCAGGACCGTGGAACGGGATGTTTCAACCTTTCTCAGCGAGATTCCGAAAGAGCTTGTTGTAGAAAGGTCGTACGGATTCAACGCCACGGGGTACGGGAGCAGCTATCAGACTCGGTTCTCACCGTTGACGGACCGCGGGAAAGTTAAGGTCGTGGAGCGGGACATATCGGGTATAGAGGTAGGTACGAAGGTGGTGCACCGGGATTTTGGAAGGGGAACTGTGAGGTCCCTCGAAAATGAGATTGCCGAGATCGGTTTCGATGACGGCACGATTATGAAGTTCATGTTGAAATATACCCCTTTGGAGATAGAGGGGAAATAAGGTCTCGGAAGGGAGGTACAAACGTGGCAACGAATTACCTATACAATCTGGTCGGCGCCTTCGGCGATCCCATAGCCGAAAATCCAACGCGTGTCATGTTCGAAGCGGCCTTTCGGAAGCTGAAGCTGCAGTGGATGTATCTGAACATCCATGTGAAGGGGGAGGTCCTGGGGGATGCGGTAAAGGGACTCAGGGCAATGAACTTCAGCGGCATCAACCTGACCTTACCTCACAAGGTACAGGTCATCAGGTATCTCGACGCTGTCTCTGAGGACGCGCGGTTGATGGGGGCTGTGAATACGGTACGCCGGGACGGGGACCGGTTGATCGGTGAGAACACCGACGGCAAGGGGTTCATTCGAGCTCTTACCCAAGATGCGAAGGTGAACCCTCGGGGAAAGAGGGTGGTGCTGCTTGGTGCGGGTGGAGCAGCTCGTGCGATCGGCGTCGAGCTCGCTCTCGCAGGGGCGTATCAAATCACCGTCGTCAATCGCACGGAGAAGAGAGGTAAGGAACTTACGGGCTTACTGAACCGAAAAACACCCGCCCAAGCCTTCTTCGTCACTTGGGATCGTAGCTATGCGATACCCGAAGGTACGGACGTTCTGGTCAATGCCACATCCATCGGGTTGTTCCCCGATGTGGATCAAAAGCCGGACATCGTGTATGACAGCATCGCGAAAGCGATGTCTGTCTGTGACGTAATTCCCAATCCGCCGCACACTCCCTTTCTTGCGGAGGCCGAGAAGCGTGGTGCGAAGACCATCGACGGTCTCGGAATGCTGGTTTATCAGGCCACCATTGCATTCAAGATGTGGACAAGGCACGATGCACCGGTTGATGAGATGAAGAGGGCGATCAAGGGCGAGTTCGGGCTGACATAAAGGGCAGGTTTACTCTTTAAAGATCGAATGATCCCTTGATGGCAAGTTCGGGCTGAAAGAAGGTGCGCTCGTGGGCAGTAAAGGGCGTATATGATAACAGGGGAGAAAGCGGTACCACCACCAGGATATGTAAAAAAGATAGTCAATCCGGGGCATGACTTCCCCCTGTCTGCAACCTTTTACCCAGAACAGATCGAAAAAAGGATCTCCTTCTACAGGGAGCTCAACCTGCAGAGAGAAAGGATCGTGAGGAGAGATACCTTCATCGAAACAAGGTTTGCCCTGTATGGATGGAATGACACCACAACCGTGCGGGTCTATATGCGGGAAACCGTGTCAAAAATTACGGCGGAGCTCTTCTTCTCGGATTACACACTGGAGGTTTCGAATGTCCTTTGGAAAGGGGCGGATGGACGCGTGGACAAGGACCACGGGTATGTGGTGATCACGGTCAGGGCAACGGAGCCGGAGATCGATGCCCTTGCGGCGTACATTCATCCTGGCGCATCCTACTACGTGTATGACGGAGAAGAGGCGAAGTATGTGGCGGGTGATACTGCATCATCGGAATTCATCATCGTCAAACCGGACGAGCCTGTACAGCCCCCTCGCTTCTGGAGAAGGAGCCAGTCCTTTATTGCACGAGTCGAGACTCAACTGCTCCACGCAGTGCCCCGCAGATCCTTCCAGGGGCCTCCATCCGCGAAACGCTCGGGTGCCAACACTCTGGGACGCGGGTCCTCGGCCTGATCCAGCTGCAGCACCATCCACTTGGGATAGGGTGTGCCTGGATCGGAGACCTCGTTGAGCAGCTTGAGATCCTCATCCGAGAGCTTCAGATTGACCGCTTCGATGTTGTCCTTGAGATGCTCGGGTTTTCTACCTGCTATGATTACGCTGCTGATGCCGGGACGTGAGAGCAGCCATGCAATGGCCACCCGGGCAGGGCTGGCGCCGCGTTTTTCCGCCAGCTTCCGTAGCGTGTCCACCACCCTGTAGCCTCGCTCTCTATCGAACGGAACGAACTGCCCGGCTTCGGCGAAACGCGTTCCGGGGGCCGGTTTTTTACCGCGCTCGTATTTGCCACTCAGGAATCCGCCAGACAGCGGGCTCCATACCAGTATACCGATGTTGTGATACCGGGCGAGGGACAGCCATTCGGTTTCAAGGTCACGGCCTGCAAGGCTGTAGTACATCTGGGCGGTTACAAACTTCTCGAGATTCAACCGCTCCTGCAGACCCAGTGCGGTGGCAGCCTGCCAAGCGAGGTAATTGCTGAGTCCGATGTACCGCACTTTGCCCTGGCGGACGAGGTCGTCGAGGGTGCGTACCGTTTCCTCCAGCGGAGTGTTGCTGTCCCACCCGTGCACCTGATAGAGGTCGACATGGTCGGTCTGAAGCCGTTTCAGGCTGCTCTCGATACCACGCATGATATTCACTCGTGTTGCGCCGCACCTGTTGAAATTGTCGCTCATGGGAAGTCTCACCTTGGTGGCGAGCACGATCTCCTCTCGAATCCCCTTGAGAGCGTTGCCGAGCAGGGTTTCGCTTTCGCCGAGACTGTACACATCGGCCGTATCGATGAAATTGATGCCGTGATCCAGAGCAACCTGCACCATTTCATTTGTGGACTTCTGGCCGAGATTACCCATATTCATCTTCTTTCCAAACTGCATCGAACCGAGTGCGACTGCACTCACAATTAAGCCGCTGTTACCCAATCTCCTGTAGACCATGATCGATCCCCCCATATGCTTTTGTTCTATAGTATGAAACGCTTGATCATCAAAGGCAATAGCAAATACACCGGTCACCATACAGGCAGCGTGCAAAAAACGGAAAATGTTCTCGTGGATTATTGATCCGTCCGTCGCAAAGCGGTGAAAGATACCAAGAGGAGAGCGTTATCGGGCAGTTCAGGTCAATTCGCCCGTTTATCTCTGTCTTAAAAGCTTGATCGGTTGTGGCAGCTTGTATACTTTTTAAAAGATTCAGCGTATCGGGAGGGTTCGGGATTCGATACCGAGGATGTCAGGATTTTCGTTCGGGAGCAGCTGAAGGATGAGTGAGATACTCTCAATCGATTCATGATATATAGGTGACGGGTCGTCGGATACGTGTTATATTAATCTGGCCATACGTATTCAGACCCCTCCAAAGTTACAATACCTTTATTCGAGTCGTTCCTCAGGAGTGCAGTATGAAGATCGATAAAACGACCATCGACTGGGTCGCCGAGCTGGCCAGAATCAACCTGAGCCCTGAGGAGAAACGCGAGATGGAAATCCAGCTCGCGCGTATCCTCGACTATATGGATGTGCTCAACGAGCTGGACCTCGAGGATGTCGAGCCCACAGCTCATACACTGGGTTACACCAATGTCATGCGAAAGGACGAGCAGGGCAAGAGCTTCGATGTGGGTGTCGTGGAGAAACTTGCGCCCAAATGGGGCAACGGTCATGTGATCGTACCACGAATCGTCTAGGAGCCGCATTTGTCTGGACTGAACACCGAAACCATAGCCAGTCTGAGGGAGCCCCTACGAAAGGGCGATATCGACACCTTTGATATCGTGAATGACATCAAGAGAGCGATCGACCAGGACGCCCAGCACGTACAGCCGCTCAATGCTTACATACGTTTCGACATGGACCTGATAGAAAGGGAGATCGAAGAAAGCAAAGCGCGACAGCCTGATCTACGGGATACACTTTTAGGCGGCGTACCGATTGCTGTGAAGGACTTGATAAACGTCATGGGCGGAACTACAACCTGTGCCTCCAACATCCTGCGGGAATACGTTTCACCCTACGACGCCACAGC
>Ga0209635_10004931_pt1 | contig 10531 bp, 6 predicted proteins | sample DeeMarSWOR230_32_FD_187463 | JGI IMG/M metagenome (GOLD analysis project Ga0209635, IMG submission 187463) | Marine sediment microbial communities from White Oak River estuary, North Carolina - WOR-2-30_32 (SPAdes) (version 2) | ecosystem: Environmental > Aquatic > Marine > Intertidal zone >...
GGGAGTTCGTCCGCCGCAACAACGATGAGCTGGTGGCTACCTACGGCAACCTGGTCAACCGCGTGCTGACGTTCACCTACCGCAAATATGACGGGAGTGTGCCGGAACCCGGCGAACTTGGCGAAGCTGATAAAAACCTGGTAAGAAACACTGAATCCTGTCTGGAACAGGTGGGGGAACTGCTATCAAAATGCAGCTTCCGGCAGGCTATTATGACGGCTATGTCTGCGGCGCGTGAAGCCAACCGCTACCTCGATGACAAAGCGCCCTGGAAGGTAATCAAAGAAGACCGGCAGGCAGCGGCTACGTCTCTATATGTAGCCCTTGGCGTTATCGCGCAGCTTAAGACGATGTTTCATCCCTTCCTCCCCTTCAGTTCCCAGAAAGTCCACGAATATCTTGGTTTCGGGGGAAATGTGGAGGAATACGGCTGGCAGCCGCAAACACTGCCCCCGGGCCAGAAATTGAGAGAGCCGCAGCCCCTGTTTAGAAAGCTGGACGAGACCATTATCGATGAGGAGACCCGGCGTATTGGAACTTGACCAGATTTACAACCCGGTACAGGAAGATTTGAAAAAAGTCCGGGAGACGCTTAAGTCTGTCAGCCATGTCGATTTCAACTGGCTGGCTGAGCAGATACATCATGTTGTCAGGGAGACCGGCAAGGGAATCCGCCCGGCGCTGACCCTGCTCTCGGGCAGGTCGTACGAATACGATCTTACCAGCCTGTTGCCGATGGCGGTTTCCGTCGAGTTGATGCACACCGCCACGCTCGTTCACGATGACGCCATCGATAAGTCTTCAACGCGGCGGGGGCAGGCGACGATTAACAGCATCTGGGGCGATGAGATAGCCATTCTCCTCGGGGACTACCTCTTCGCCAAAGCCGGTGAGTTCGTCGCGGATACGCAGACGCCCCGGGTTATCAAGCTCTTTTCTCAGACGCTCGGCACAATTTCCAGCGGCGAGATTGTCCAGTTCCGCGCGGCATACAATCCGGACCAGACACGTGAGGACTACTTCCACCGCATTTACGGAAAGACCGCCTCCCTGTTTTCGCTGGCAACGCAGTCGGGTGCTATTTTAGGCAAAGCCTCGGAAGAAGACGTGGACATTATGAAAGAGTACGGCGATAGCCTGGGTATCGCCTTTCAAATCGTGGATGATATTCTGGACTTCACCAGCACCAAGGAAAAGCTGGGCAAACCGGTGGGTTCGGATTTGATGCAGGGCACGCTGACGCTGCCGGCGATGTTTCTCATGGAGCGCCACCCCGACGATAATCCCATCAGGAAGCACTTCGAGACGAGGGACAATAAGTACGTGACGCAGGCTATTGAAATGGTGCTTGATTCGTCGATTGTGAAAGATTGTTACGAAGTCGCCAGGGGATACTGCGACCGTGCCTGCCGCAATCTTAAAAAGCTACCCAAGACCACCAGCCGTCAGTCGTTACTGGACCTGGCGGATTACATTATCAGACAGGGAACTTAATCGGCATTAGCTGAACCAGGTTTACTCGCCCGTCCAGACGCTGCCGTCGATATAGGTCTCCCTTTTCGCCGTAGGGAGTTTTTCCTTAAAGCGGTCGACCGCATACTGGCTGGCGGCGTAGCCTTCCTCACGGTGCCCCGCCGATATCACCACCACGAAGTTGATTTCGCCGACTTTCAGCCTGCCGACGCGGTGGCAGATGGCTACTTCATTTACCGGCCATTTCTGCTTTATCTCGGCGGCGATTTCACGCAAGCCCTCTGCAGCCCTACCGCTGGTGTCTTCGTACTCTACGGAAATTACGTCTTTGCCCCGGGAATTATCGCGTATCAGGCCGACATAAACCACCACGCAGCCGCTGGAGGAGGTTTTGACCTGATTGATTATATTTTCCGGGGATATGGGTTTATCGGTAATCTGAATCATTTTTACATCGGAATTCATTATTAACCTCACCCCCTTTATCCCCCTCTCCTTCTGAGGCAGGGTGAAGGAGAGGGGGAAGATATAGAAAGAGGGGCAAAAGCCCCTCTTAGACACCCCTGTTGATTAAAAACGACGATATAAATTAAGCGCTTCCAGACAATCCGTCGCAATCACGTATTTTATATACAAGGTCTGATGCTAACTGCCAGGTTCTTAATCCGGGCCTGCGGGCGTCTGCTTGGGGACGAGGCGCGGTATTGCCGGGGCTTTCTTGGGTGTGGGGGCTAATTCTCCCTCGGCTACCGGCTTTACCGGTGCCGGCGTGGTGGTTTTCTTGACTTTCTTCCTGGGTTTAGCCAGGCCGATTTCGACGAATACATTATCCAGCTCTTCACCCTCGAGGGTCTCTTGGGCAATGAGTTTGTTAGCCAGGGCTTTCAGCTTGGACTTATTATCGGTCAGTATCTTTCTGGCGGTATCGTGGGCCTCCTTGATAATCCGGTTTATCTCCTGGTCGATGGCGTCGGCCACCTTATCGCCGTAGTCCTTCTGCTCGCTTATTTCACGGCCCAGGAATATCATTTCCTGCTTGTCGCCGAAGGTCCGCGGTCCCAGGGCATCGCTCATGCCCAGGTCGGTTACCATGCGGCGTGCCAGCGAAGTGGCGCGTTTGATGTCGTCGGCAGCCCCGCTGCTGATTTCGTGAAAAATCAATTCCTCGGCGCTGCGGCCTCCCAGCATGTGCGCCAGCATGTCCATTATCTGGGAACGGGACATGAGGTACCTGTCCTCGGCAGGGAGTTGCTTGGTATAGCCCAGCGCCATGCCCCGGGCAACGATGGAAATTTTATGTACGGGGTCGGCGTGGGGCAGCTTCCGGGCAACCAGGGCGTGACCGGCTTCGTGATAGGCGATGACCTCTTTTTCTTTGGGACTGATTTTCCGGCTCTTTCTCTCCGGGCCGGCAATCACCTTGTCGACGGACTCCTCAAATTCCTTCTGCCTGATAGCCTTCAGATTGCGGCGGGCAGCCAGAATAGCCGCCTCGTTGACCAGGTTAGCCAGGTCAGCGCCGCTGAAGCCGACGGTGCTCTTGGCAAGCGTTTCCAGGTTCACGTTCTTGTCCAGCGGTTTGCCGTTGGTGTGTACTTTGAGAATAGCCAGTCGCCCGATGATGTCCGGCTGGTCCAGGATAACGCGCCGGTCGAAACGACCGGGACGGAGCAGGGCGGGGTCGAGGATATCCGGCCGGTTAGTGGCGGCGATGACGATTACGCTCGTATTGGTGTCAAACCCGTCCATTTCCACGAGTATCTGGTTTAGGGTCTGCTCTCTCTCGTCGTGGCTGCCGCCGAGTCCGGCGCCGCGCTGGCGGCCGACGGCGTCGATTTCATCGATAAATATAATGCAGGGCGTATTGCGCTTGGCTTGGTCGAAAAGGTCGCGTACCCGGGAGGCGCCGACGCCGACAAACATCTCTACAAATTCACTGCCGCTGATGGAAAAGAAGGGAACATCGGCCTCGCCGGCTACCGCCCTCGCCAGTAACGTCTTGCCGGTGCCGGGAGGACCCACCAGGAGCACTCCTTTGGGGATGCGCGCTCCGAGACTCTGGAACTTATCGCGTGATTTGAGGAAGTCCACCACTTCCTGCATGTCCTCTTTGGCTTCTTCCACCCCGGCGACGTCGGCGAAGGTCACGGTTGCCCGAGCAGCCGGGAAAAGACGTGCCCGGCTCCGCCCGAAGCTCATCGCCTGGCTGTTAGCGCCGCGCGCCTGCCGGAACAGGAAGAAAAGCAGAAATCCGAAAATCAGCAGCGGCAACAGGTTAATCAGCAGTCCGCCCCAGTTAATGCCCGACGACCCCTTGATATCGATAACCACACCATCGAGATTAAGTTCCTTGATATCATAGATACTGGCGTTGGCTTCCTTAAAGGTTTTAAGTTCGGTGCCGTCAATCTTGGTAACCAGCATCATCTCCCCGTCGATTTCAATCCTGGATATTTCCTTGTCCTGAGATAGGGCAATGACCTGGCTTAAGGGGACCTCTTCAGGCTCGCTGGAGCCCGGCATCAGGAAATAGAAAAACAGAATCGCCGCCAGGAGAATGAGTATATATATTAAGCCGTTACGCTTCCAGTTGGTCTTCATACCCCGCCTTGGTGTACGGAATTATTACCGGTTAACGCCTCGTACACTATCAATTATACCATAAAAATAATTAATAAAAGATTAACAACAGGTATATATACCATGTATATCATGCCCGGACAAAATATTCAATAATAATAACCTTTGGTTTTTACTGGTGGTTACACCTCATGCCGGCCGCCCCGATAATTATTCTCCCTCTCCAACCGGTCCGATGAGACTTAAAACAGGTTGAAGAGGGAGATAAAAGGAGGAAGATGAAGTATGCCTTCCGGCTGCCCGTCGCCCGAATCGGCATCATGCCGGCGAGAGACCGGGCGGCGGGCAGCCACGGATATGAAAGAAGTCTAAATTATGGAATATTAGATTTAGTTACCCCAGGGCCATAACCATCGCCACCATGGCCGGTCAGGTTTGGTCGGCTTCCACGGTTTTATGTTTTGCCCGGGTTTGATGAAATCTCCTTTCTGACAGGGTTTGATGTCCTGCTTGTAAGGGCTGTTATATTTACCCTGCCAGGTGAGTGGCCCGACCAGTGAAACGATATTCGTGCCCGGGATAAGGTCGGCGTGGAGTTCGGCAGACCATTTACCGTTGGCGCGGACTCCCTCAAAAACGCCCGTGCCACCGGTGCTCGTCCAGGTGCCGGTATCGGATATATCCCCGGTGTACAGGTTCCCGCTGATTCTCCCTGTGAAGGAGCCGCTAAGGGCGCCGGAGCCATCGGGACGGGTCATACTGAACCTGCCCCACATTACGCCGTAGACGCTGCCGTCGTCACTGACCCTGACGATGGAGTCGTGGTCCGACCAGAAAGCCGTTCCCACCAGCGCTTCCCAGTCGCTTCCCAGCAGGTACCCCTCGACGATTTCGCCGTAATAACGCCAGATATCACCCTTGATGACGGGCTCGGGCATGTAGGTGACGTAGATCAGACCGTTCCCGGTAAAGGGGGTAGACCCTCTTGGCTGATAACTGTTGTTTTTAGCCAGAGCCGTAGCGGGCGCGGCAAAGGTCAGGACCAGGACAAGTGCCAGGCAGATGAACAATATTCTCTTTTTCATTATTTTTACCTCCTTATTTAGTGCTTTGTGTGATACGGCAGCCCCGGCATAGATTAGAGCCGCCGTGTTTTTTTATATCCTTTCCTTACTTAACGATTTCCATAGTATATTCCTGATTGGCAGCGGCGACCGCCATAATCTGGTCAAAGGCGGTATCGTCCTTTTTCAGAATGTTCAGACAGGCATCGACGACCTGCGGGTCGTAGAGGATTCCCCTGTTCTTGGATATCTCCGCCAGGGCGCTTTCCAGGCCGAGAGCCGGGCGGTAGGGCCGGTGCGAAGACATAGCCTCGACGACATCGGCTACGCCGAGAATCCTGGCTTCGAGGATGATATCATCATCGGACAGACCTCCGGGATACCCCGAACCGTCAAGTCGCTCGTGGTGCTGTAAAATCGCCTCGGTAACCGGCCAGGGGAAATCTATCTTCTGGAGAATCTCGTAGCCGACCTGGCTATGGTTCTTGATGATGCTGTATTCGTAGGCGCTTATCTTGCCGGGTTTACTGAGAATTTCCGTCGGCACCGCCACTTTACCGACATCATGGAGAAGTCCGATAATGTGAATTCCCATCACCTGCCAGTCGGTTAATTTCATCTCGATGGCGATTGACTTAGCCAGCTCCGCCACCCGCCGCTGATGGCCGGCGGTGTACGGGTCGCGGCTTTCCACCACCAGAGACACGGCGTGGATAACGCCGTTCATGGCTTTCTCCAGTTCGGAGTGTTTCTGTTTGATGTTCTCGTAAAGATTGGCGTTATCGATATTGGCGGCTACATCGGTAGAAACCTGACGCAACAGCCGTCTTTCTTCATTGGTATAAGGCTTTTGGGTGGCTTTGCTGCTGAGAAACAGCATCCCCGCCAGATGTTTGTCGTTCATCAGCGGCACCAGAATTTCTATCCTGTTATTCTCCAGTACCTGCCGGTCACCCGGCGCAAGGCTTAACAGCTCCGGCATAACCTCCAGTTCCAGGTTATCGATGACTTTATTCTGTTTATTCATGGTGGCTACCAGAGGACTGCTGGCGGAGAAGTGCAATTTACCGCGGCTCTTCTGACCGGAGAAAGCGTAGGTGGAGTAATTGCCTGTTTTCGGGGAAGGCAGGAGGAGATAGACACCGCGACTCTGCATACTGTTGGCTACTACGTCGACCAGCGATGACGATAGCTGTTCCAGGTCGAGGTCGCCCTTCGTTTGCCGGTTAAAGCTTTTCAGCGTCTGGATATGGTCGAACCTTTCCCGGAAAAACCACCTATCGACCGTATTCTGCAAGCGTGTGAATACCGGCTGAAAGATAAAGGCGGCGCAGAACACGGCTACCATGGTCAGTGTAATGGAAACGGGGCTCATAAAATCACGGAAGAAATAGCTCAGCAGATAGACGAGGCTGCCGAAGCCGCCGAAAACCAGCAGAGTCGTCAGTGAAAGCGTTATCCCTTTACGGAGGACTACCTTCATTTCCAGCAGGTTGTGTCGCAGCATGGCTGTAGTGGCGATAACACAGAACAGGATATTGCCGATAATGCCCAGGGGATACATGCTGATGCCCAGTACCGGCAGGTAGTCGGTGGTGGCTCCGGTAAACATGGCGATAATACCGGCAAGAACATACTGGTAGCGGACTTTTTCATCGATGATCCGGGTCTTTTTACCGTGGTGTGCTAAAAGCATGGCGCTGCGTATGAGGGGAACGTAAGCGCATAAAACGTAAAGAGGGAAGAGAGGCCCGATGACGGGGGCTTTGCCGTACCACATCATCTGCATACCGCTGACAATCAAGCCGGTCGGTATCAGGGCTAGAGTCGAAATATACGCAATCGATAACGGATAGAGGAAATACTTTTTCGGTCTGGCTCCGGTCAGAGAGAGGGTGAACCAGTAGAAGAACATCGAGGCGCTCAGAATCGCCACGAAGACGATTTTTTCCCAGATTAAAGCCAGCTTCATATCCGTGCTGAGGCGCATCATCAGTATGGAAAAAGCCCAGAAAGCCATGAAAACAAGGAAGAAGGCGAAAGGCCTGCGGGCAATATGACGCTTGCCGCTTATCATCAGGACGATGAGCAGCGCCAGACAGAATATCATGGCGATTACGGGTATAAGCAGATAGGTACTCAAGCCAATCTCCTTGAAACCGTTAATTTAATAGTCATACTCTTATCACGTGACAGGTACTACACGTTTATCTCCCGTACCGAGCAGTTCGGCGACAATATCATCGGAGGTATTTACTTTCGGCGGCTTTCGCTCCCCCAGGGCCAGACCGTTTTTCTGTCTTTCGTCATAGTAGTCCCTGAAAGTGCCGGGACGGAGTACGGTGACTTCCAGCGGATTGATTTCCATCATCGCCACCAGGTCGTGATAGCCCGGGTCCGCTTTAGCCAGCTCGTTGTGGACCAGGGGAGACAGGTTGTCTGACTGGCTGCCGTTGGTCAGCTCGATATACAGGTGAAGTGTTGGTTTGCCGTCCTTGATTTCCTTGCGTATTATCCAGTCCTCATATTCGATTCGCGCGCTGGCAATCGCCTGCGTCACCGTCTTTTCACTCACTCTTGTGAAACCGGCGATATCGATGAGGTCGTCCGCCCTGGCTTCGAAGACCATCTGCGGCAGGTAAATACCCGCCTCGGCATCTTCCGGGGCGGTGATGCGCACCAGGTGCCCCAGACGGTACCTGATGAAAGGCATTCCGTAGAAACTGGTGATAACCAGCTCGTAGCGCTCTCCGGACTTAACCTCGGGGAGGAGCACGGTGCGCGGCTCGTAAAAGGTATATTTCCGGCTTTTCAGCAATTCGGCCTCGGGGATAAACTCGATGAAATTGGCGTTGGGGAGAAAGGTCATGCCGCGTCTTGTCCAGCTCTGTACGGCGATGATACCCGCCTCCGTACAGGCGTGAAACTCGTAGGGATAGGCTCCCCAGTATTGATAAACCAGGTCGCGGTAGATACTCGTATCGATGCCCCATCCGATGAGGGCTTTGACCGGCCACAGGTCTTTGGGCAGTATGGGTCGATTCTCCAGCTTGCTCCGCAGGTACGCCCGGGAAACTCTCATCAGCTCGCCCGGATGCATGATATGGCGGGACAGTCCGTTTTTCTTTCCAGACATGCGGTTAAATTCATTGCCGGTCTTTACCAGGACGCTGGTCATGGCAATCATTATATCCACGCCCGTTCTCAGAGCCATCTCGAAACCCCTGGTAATTTTCTCCCGAAAGTCCATGCCGTCGTGCATGTCCGGCGGCATTACCGACCGCAGGTTAAAAATCCGGCTCGCCCCGGTTGCCAGTATGCCCGAAAGATAGGGAGCTGGCGCCACGTTGTAGAGAACGCGGTCGCCCTCCGTGAGGGTGCTCTGCCCTCTCTGCCGGGAGCAGGCCAGGATGAAGACGGACATCAGGTTGTCCAGGGCGTGTTTGTAGGCTTCTGATGTGTAGGGGACTCGCCGGCAGCCTCCGTCGGCGCCCGACGTGCTTGCCCAGACGTGAGGTTCCTCGGGCAGCGCTTCACCGCTGTCGGAGTTAAGCTCGGGGAGATAGTCTTCATATTCGGTCAAGCGTACCTGCCGGCGGAAATTGTCAATGTCCTCGGGGACATTGTTACCGATTAGCTTTCTACCCAGCGGGGAAAGAATAGTTATATCCAGCTGTTGTTGCAGCAGTGATTCCTGAATTGACATGAATTGCTCGAGGTCAAGGTCGAGAAAACCGCAGTACTTGAGCCATACCCTGTCATACTCGGACATTACGACCGGGTAATTGTTCTTTTCTACCGGGATTTCCCGGTTTGCAAAGACGTGTGTTTTCAGCATTTGACCGGTCATTTTCAGCCCCTTTTTAGTTTCAGTCAAAGTCTAAGGAAACAACATCACCAGAAAATCACAATTTAACCGTCAACCCTATCAAAATCATCACATGAAAGCCATCTGGCGATAGGTTTTTTACACTCGTTATCTTCTTTCTGTTTGTTGGGTGAGTCAGTGCCTGAGGGAACGTTGACTTGACAATGGGAAGACGACTATTGTAGATTTGTATAGTATTGTAAAAAATGTCGCTTTTTTTAATGCGATTCCGTCTTCATAAGCCCGTGAATCACTTCTAGCCTGCGCATTTGCGTAGTATGATCACCCGCAAATTCTGTTAAGGAGAGTGACTGACATGTCGGCAGTTAAAGGTAAAAAAGTTGATGTCAAGCCTGATAAAACTGTAATCAAAGCCCTGGCGCTGGGTGGTCTCCTTGGAGGCGGCGGCGAATGTGCCGTCGATGTGAAAGACGGCAAAGTCGTCAGGATAAGGCCCTTTCACTACGACTGGAAATATGACCGCGAGTCTTTCCGGCCCTGGAAAATCACCCGTAACGGCAAGCACTACCGCCCCCTCTTCAAGTCAGTCCCCTCTCCCTTCTCCCTGGCTTACAAGAAAAGGACTTTCTCGCCAAACCGTATTAAATACCCGCTGAAGCGCGTCGACTGGGATCCCAGGGGCGAGAGGAACCCCCAGAACCGAGGCAAGAGTAAATATAAGAGAATCTCCTGGGAAGAAGCCTCCACCATACTCGCTGACGAGATTAAGAGGGTTCATAAGAAATACGGTCCCCTGGCTATCCTGGTGCAGGGCGACGGTCATGGCGAGTGCAAGACCATCAACACGCCCCACGGGCATTCCGGCCGCCTTTTCGAGATGATGGGCGGCTTTACCCAGCAGGTGAGGAATCCGGACAGCTGGGAAGGCTGGTACTGGGGCTCCAAGCACGTCTGGGGACAGGGCATCCAGGGCATGATGGACCCCGCCAATAACATCGTCAAGGACATGACCGAGAACTGCGACATGGTTTTATTCTGGGGCGGCGACCCCGAGACCACTCCCTGGGGTTTCACCGGCCAGTGCGCCACCCGTCTCTGCTATTTCTGGACGGAGGTAGGCATCAAGCAGGTCTATATCTGCCCCGACCTTAATTACGGCTCCGCCGTTCACGCCGATAAGTGGATACCCGTCCTTCCCAATACCGACGCCGCTTTGCAGCTGGCGATTATCTATATGTGGATCAAGGAAGGCACTTACAAGAAAGACTATGTCAAGACCCACGCGGTGGGCATGGACAAGGTCGAGGCATATGTCCTCGGCAAGGAAGACGGTGTCCCCAAGACCCCCGCATGGGCTTCGAAGAAATGCGGCGTGCCGGAGTGGACGATTAAAGCCCTAGCAAGGGAGTGGGCTAAGAAAATCACCTCTATCGCCCACTACTTCGGCGGTTCTTACGTACGCGGTCCGTTCTCCCACGAGCCCGGCAGGCTGGAATGTATCCTGCTGGGCATGCAGGGACTCGGCGGGCCCGGCGTCCACCAGAGCCAGATAACCTATACCGGCATGCCCCGCGCCGAGGGACTG